>Ga0181520_10000069_pt1 | contig 192519 bp, 171 predicted proteins | sample PEATcosm2014_Bin_29_FD_132451 | JGI IMG/M metagenome (GOLD analysis project Ga0181520, IMG submission 132451) | Peatland microbial communities from MTU Mesocosm Facility, Houghton, MI, USA - PEATcosm2014_Bin02_30_metaG | ecosystem: Environmental > Terrestrial > Soil > Wetlands > Peat | place...
CTCTTATGAGCCGGTGGGAGACTTTAATTCCAAAGGTGTTCTCTGCTGGCCGCTGGACCACGCTACCTGCAGGAAGTACTGGGTCAAGGTTGGGACGAACTGCGGTCTCTGCATCCAGAATTGCCCATACAACAAGCCCCGCGGCATCACTCACTGGATGGTGAAGTCAGTAATTTCCACGCTGCCGGTTTTGAATCGCACGATCGTCCGCATGGATGATCTGCTCGGGTACGGCAAGCCGCTGCCTTCCCGGCGGTTCTGGGAAGGCTTTGCACACCGGAACGAGTAACGATCTAAGTTACTTGGCCTCCACTGCCTTCTTGCGGTGAATTCGATTCCGTAAATGGGGCAGTGGAGTCTCGCAGTGACGCCGGATCGCGATCATCTCGGCAACGATTGAGACGGCAATCTCTTCGGGAGTCACCGACCCCAGTTGCAGACCGATGGGGGCAAACACACGATCAAAACTCTCGCGTGGAATGCCCTCTTTCTCCAATTCCTCAAACACAGTCAGCACCTTGCGTCCGGAACCTACCATGCCGACGTAGCGCGCCTTGGTATCCACTGCCCAACGCAAAACGCGCATATCATGGCGGTGACCGCGAGTGACAATTGCGATGAAGGAACTATCTGGCGGATCAAGTTCCGACATCATCAGATCCATGTCGCCGCTTCGAACGTCGAGCGCCTCGGGGAAACGCTCGCGATTGGCAAAAGCATCTCGATCATCAATCACAACGACTTCAAAACCAGCGATGAGCGCAACTTTGTAGATATAGAAGCCCACATGTCCGGCGCCGAAGATATAAAGCACCGGCGGAGGAATCACCGGCTCAACAAAGATCTGGAGAGAGCCGCCACAGACTAGTCCTGCGTCATCGTTGGGGAGTTGATTCAGATTGAAGTTAAAGGTCCGAGGCTTCTCGTCTTTCATGACCTCCAGTGCTCCTTCGCGAACATCATTCTCAACGCAACCTCCGCCAATCGTGCCCAGAATCGAGCCATCATCGCGGACCAGCATCTTTGCCGCGGTCGCCGACGGAATAGAACCACTGACATTCACGATCGTTGCTAGAGCGGAGCGTCTTCCCTGGCGTCTAAGATTGCAGATTTCGCTATAGATATCCATTGCTTCGTTGGTCTCCCCAAAACGGCAAATATCATCAATACCAAATCATCCATGCGTTACGACTCTTTGTGAAGTCGAAAGAAAAGGTGATGCCTCGCGCAACCCTCGCACCGTTTCCGGCAAGACGGAGATGAGATAGTCAATGTCCTGCTCCGTGTTTGCCTTTCCGATGCTGAAACGCAGACTCGACCGCGAACGCTCGCCGCTGACGCCCATCGCCATAAGGACACTGGAAGGCTCCGCGTCGCCGGAGGTGCAGGCCGATCCTCGCGAGACGGCCACTCCGCGTTCATCCAATGCAAGCACGAGCGAATCTCCGCCGACGTGATCGAAATAGATGTTGGACGTATTTGAAACTCGCAAACCGTCCGCGCCATTTATCCCGGCCTCTGGAATCCGCTCCAGCACCGCCGCCTCTAACTTGTCGCGCCAGCTACCGATGCGATTCAGTGAGCCATCCTGCAATCCGCGCTGTGCAATCTCGCAGGCACGCCCAAGTCCAACGATCCCGGGAACATTCTCCGTGCCCGGACGGCGTCCCTTCTCCTGATTTCCGCCGAATATCTGTGGACGCAGCGGCGTTCCGCGCCGCACGTAGAGCGCTCCAGTTCCCTGCGGCCCATGAATCTTGTGCGCCGTAATCGTCAACAGGTCGCAGCCGATCCGGTCCACTTCGACGGGCACCTTTCCAGCAGCTTGCACTGCGTCGGTGTGGAACCAAACATCTGCTTCTTTCGCGATACGCCCAATCTCTTCCACCGGCTGCAGAACTCCTGTCTCGTTGTTTGCCATCATAATCGAGATCAGCTTTGTATTCGGACGCAATGCGCGACGCACTTCGTCTGGCTCAACCTGCCCGCTTGAGTTCACGCCGACCCTGGTCACCTGGCAACCGGTTTGTTCAAGATGGTGGCAAGTCTGCAATATCGCACTGTGCTCAATGGCGGAGGTAATGAGGTGGTCTCCCGGCGCAATCATGCCTAGCAACGCAAGATTGTCGCCCTCGGTTCCACCACTGGTGAAGATAATCTCCGTGGTGCGGCAACCCAGCAGGCCAGCCACGGAGATGCGCGCCTCCTTCATGGCCGCGAGCGCACGGCGTCCGCAAGCATGGAGCGAGGACGGATTGCCAAACTGCTCCGACCAGTGTGGCAACATCGCCTCCAGCACTTCCGGCAGCACGGGAGCCGAACTGTTATTGTCCAGATAAACCATTGCCCTTATCCCCGAGCCTTCGCAGTGAACATCTATGCGAGGTGATCACCAACCGAGAGCCCGTTGATTACCAGATGCAATTCAGCGCCCAAAAGACTTTCAATCTTGCGAGCAATTGCCTCCGCCGCGTCACGTCTCCGTGAAGCCGCCGCTAGCGCAATTGGATTCTCCCGAAAGCGCTCTTCAGAACGACGAAAGCGCTGCGCCAGTCCTACCACGCTTTCACCACTCACCAGTTTGTCCGCCAGGTAGACGATTGCCGCCTCATCCAGCCTTTGTTCTGTGAATGAATAATCCGTATGAACCGCAACAACACCGGCAACACTCTCGAACTCAAGATCCCTGAGGAGTTGTGCTCCGGCTGTTGCGTGGTCGGGAACGCCCTTTGCTAAATCGTGTAGAAGCCCCCCAGCTCTCACTAGAGAAGGTTCAATGGGAAGGTTTCTCTTTGCCAAAGCCGAGGCGATTCGATATGCCACGTCCGCAACCATGCGTGAGTGTCTCACTACGCGTTCGTCTACCTGATTTTGTGCCAGTATGGCTTCGCATTCCAGCAAACTCGGAATCTCGCGGTGCTCAGCAAGCTCACGAATCCTGGCGACTTCATCGGGAGTGTCCATGTCCAAATGAATCGCTTCGTCTGGCACAAAGAGATCGCACGCCTTCTCCTCATGCGACGCCAGCAGAGCGGAGAGTCTCGCATCCGTCCCCATGGTCAGCGCCTCCGCAAGGATGGCGGACGAGATCAAAGGTGGGTGGCCTCTGCGTCCTTGAAAAACCGGATAGACGATGGCGCTCTTTTCCGCCGCATAGAAGCCCGCTAGCCGGCGAACCGTGCTCGATCTCACCAGAGGAATATCGACTGGAATTACGAAGCACGCATCGGTGCCCTCCCGCAGGGCCGCCACACCCGCGCGCACCGACGAAAACATGCCTTGTTCGAAATTCGGATTTAGCACGCATCTGGCGCCCGCAGCCTCGGCCACGGGACGCAGTTCATCCGCGTTGTGCCCTATCACGACGCACACATCCGGAATTCCAGCCGAAAGAAACAATCGCACGACGGTTTCCACGGCCGTACAGCCACCGATCGAGAGCAGCGGCTTGAACTGGCCCATTCGCGACGAGCAACCAGCCGCCAGAATAATCGCCGCTAGTCCTGATGCGGGTTGCTTGTTCGGGTGGTGGTTGGCAACGGATGTTGTGGTCATTATTTGCTGGGATTTCCTTATTCCATTGGATTTCTTGTGCCCCGCCCTCAATCAAGATATGCGAGGCGGCATGCCATTCTTTGGAGCGCCTACATCACCCTATATTCTACGCGGTCCAATGATGTCCGCCGGGAGTGGAACTCGAATGTCTTCTGGAACCGGCCGCAGGGTCTTTGGATGTTTGGGTCCGGCAGCGCGAGTCGTTCCATCATCTTGCCGCGAAAGGCGTCACGCCGTCTTGTGAGGTACATCACATCTTTCTGTGCCATCTCGAAACACAATCAATAGGTTCGGGGCTTTCCCGGATGTGGTTTTATAATTTTATTTGGTAGCTGCTGGATCTCCCGAAATCGGTCCGGGGACCGGCATGTTGAATTCCATCTGGCTGCTTGGATTTTCTTGCGCAGGAGTGGATTAAGATGCTGCTCAATACCTTTGAATACCTCAAGCCGACGAGCCTCGGAAACGCCTTAAGTGTCCTGGATGAGCTTAAGGGAAAGAACATGCAGGTTTTGGCTGGAGGAACCGACCTTGTCCCCTGGATGCGAGCCAGGGTCAAGGAAGTGGATCTTCTTGTCGACTTGGCCGATACGGGTTTGGACTACATCGTCTGCGATCAGGACAATGCCAGAATCGGTGCTACGGTGACCTTTGGCGCTCTCAGCGAGGATCCTGAGATTCAGCAGAAGCTGCCGGCCATCGCCGAAGCCGCGCACGTGGTAGGCGCGGTGCAGACTCGCAACCTGGCCACCATCGGCGGCAATTTATGTTCGGCCATCCCCTCAAGCGACGGGGCACCATCGCTGCTGGCGCTCGGCGCCAAGCTTCATTTGCAGTCTCTGGGTAAGGAGCGGCTTGTTCCCATCGAGGAGTTCTTCCTTGGCCCGCGCCGCACCGTGCTGCAGCCGGGTGAGGTTCTGACCGAGATCATCGTTCCTTTGCAAGAGGGCTTTACCGCAAGCTTTCTGCGCATGGGCCGCCGTAACGCACTCACTCTGTCGATCGTGAATGTTGCTTCGGGGTTTGCTTTGGACGGCCAGCAGGTGACAGAAGCTCGCATCGCCCTCGGGGCGGTTGCACCCATTCCCATGCGAGCAACCAAGGCAGAGCAGTTCCTGAAGGGTCAGCAGCTGGCTACGGGACTATTTGCCGAGGCCGCCGCCATTGCAGCGACCGAGATTTCTCCCATCAGCGATCTGCGAGCTTCAGCCGACTATCGCCGCAAGATCGCGGCGGTCTTCGTGCGTCGTACCTTGGAAAATGCCCTGGCACGACAGAATCACGATGGTCCAAGCAATGGGCGGAGGCGTTAAATGAAAAAGAATATAACTCTGAAAGTGAACGGCCAAAGTTATTCTCTGGACGTCGACGCCAAAGACCTGTTGCTGGATGTCCTCCGAGAGCAGATTGGGCTGACCGGCACCAAAGAAGGCTGTGGCACCGGGGAATGCGGCGCCTGCACCGTACTGGTCGATGGTACCCCCGTGAACTCCTGCCTGTACTTTGCGATCAGGGCAGAAGGCAAGGAGATCCTCACCATCGAGGGCTTGGGTACTGAAGCTCACCTGCATCCCTTGCAGCAGGCATTCATCGACAATGATGGTGTCCAGTGTGGATTTTGCGCCCCCGGAATGTTGTTGTCGGCCAAGGCGCTGCTGGACAAGAATCCCAATCCCACTGAACATGAGATTCGGGAGGGCATCGCAGGCAACATTTGCCGATGCAGTGGTTATGTGAAGATCGTTAAGGCAGTGCAGCAAGCCGCTGCTGAACTTCTGCAGCAGCAGCTTGAGCAAGGAATCCGAGGTCATCATCAAGGAGCAGATGTTCACTCCGACGATCGAGCACTCGTACATTGAGGCACACGGTACTGAATTGAGGAGTCTTTATTTATATGAAGAATTTTGAACTGATAAGGCCGGAGACCCTGACAGAGGCTTTTAGCGTTCTTAGCGCGAAAAAGGAGGAAAAAATCTTTATCCTCGCTGGAGGGACAGACCTTCTGCCGGTTATGCGTGCTGGCGTTTTGGATGTGGACTATCTGCTTGATATCACCGGTCTTGGCTTTAATGAGATCAGCGAGACGGCGGACGGTATCACGATTGGCGCTCTGTGCACATTTAAGCAGATTTACACGAATCCGCTCGTAAAGATGAATTTCCCTGACCTCTGCAAAGCCGCGTTGACCGTCGGCGCCGTGCAGACCAGAGGAATTGCGACTATGGCCGGTAATTTGTGTGCCGGTGTGCCGAGCCTTGACAGCGCCCCGACACTCCTAATACATGAGGCGCGCTTTAAGCTGGTGTCGAAAAACGGCGAACGCTGGGTTGACTCCGCGGACTTCTTCGTGGCGCCTAGAAGGACGAAGATCGTCCCCAAAGAGGACATTATGACCGAAATCTTCGTTCCGAAGAATCCAGCAAACTATGCATCCGATTTCATCAAATTCGGGCGCAGAAACGCCCTCTCGCTTTCAATCGTTAACGCGGCTTACGGTTGTGTGTTTGCCAATGGAACGATAGAGAAGCCCCGAGCGGTCATCGGTGCCTGCGCCGCCACGCCAAAGCGCCTGTATGACGCTGAGAAGTATTTGGAGGGCAAGACCAAGGCCACTCTGGATTATAAGAAGCTGGACGAGCTGGTGAAGGGTGGCATCCGCCCCATCAGCGATCTCAGAGCGTCCGCCGAGTACCGTAAGGAACTGGCCGCTGCGCTTATCCGCAAGCAGGTTAGAGCGATCGTGGAAGGAGAGTGAGCGAAAAATGCTGACTATTACCCCGAATACCGATGACAGGAACTACACTCTCGACGTTGAGAATAAAGCGCGAAAAATGCGGACTATTACCCTGAATATCAATGACAGGGACTACACCCTCGACGTTGAGAATAAAGATCTTCTCATCGACGTGCTCCGCGATAGGCTCCATTTGTACGGCAGCAAGAAGGCATGCGGCGCCGGCGAATGCGGTGCCTGCACCATCATCATGGACGGTGATGCGGTGAATTCGTGCCTGGTCTTTGCGGTCAGAGCCGAAGGCCACAAAATAACAACAATCGAGGGAATCGCCAAGGGCGGCCAGCTTTCCAGGCTTCAGGAACTGTTTGTGGAAAACGGCGCCGTTCAGTGCGGTTACTGCGGACCGGGAATGATACTGTCCGCCACCGTGCTGCTGGATGAGAACCCCAATCCAACCGAGGCCGAGATCAGAGAGGGCATCGGCGGAAACATCTGCCGATGCTCTGGATATGTGAACATAGTCAGGTCCATCACACAGGCCGCAGCGGAACTGAAAGGCGGTGAGAGCAAATGATTGACAGAAACGTAGTGGGAATAGGCAAGGCAATACCCCGTCTGGATGCCGAGCTGCAGCTAACTGGTAGGAGCCGTTACGGGGCCGATATTGATATGCCTGATATGCTGCATTGCAAAATACTGCGGCCTCCAATGGCTTCAGCCAAAATACTGAATATCGATTATTCTGAGGCCCTGAAGCTTCCCGGCGTCGCGGCCGTGGTAACCGCAAAGGACATCCCCGGCCACAACAGATATGGCATGACCCTGCAGGATCAGCCCTATATCGCCGACGACGTTGTGTATCAATGCTCCGACACTGTGGCCGCTGTGGCTGCGGAGACGGAGGAGATCGCTGAAAACGCGCTGAAATTCATCAAGGTGGACTATGAGCCCCTGCCGATCGTCACCGACCCCAGAGAGGCCATGAAAGAGGACAGCTATAAGGTCCACGGCGGCACCAGCAATATCGCCTACCAGCGCCCCATCATCAGGGGCGATGTGGAGAAAGGCTTTGCCGAGTCCGCTCATATCATTGAGCAGGACCTAAGCACCCCGGGCATTGAGCACTGCTCGATCGAGAGCCATGCGGGCATCTCCTATATAGATGGGGACAGCGGCGACCTCTGCGTCCGTTCTTCAGTTCAAAAGCCCTTTGAGCTTGCGGTGGACATTTCCAAGGAACTGAACATGCCGCTCAGTCACATCCGCGTGTACAGCTCCTGCATCGGCGGCGGCTTCGGCGGAAAGAACGAGACTACCTTTGAGCCTGCAATCGTTCTGCTGACCGTCAAAACAGGACGCCCGGTGAAATGTGACTACACCCGCGAGGAGGAATTCGACGCCACCACCGTCCGCCACGCATACTCTATGCACTACAAGACCGGCATCAGCAAGGAAGGCAAAATCCTGGCCAGGGCGGTCACCATCATCAGCGACTGCGGCGCGTATGTCTCCTGGGGAGCATCCACGCTGACCAAGGCTGCCGTTCACGCCCTCGGGCCATATGTTGTCCCCAACAGCCGCGTGGACGGCTATCTGGTCTATACCAACAATCCTGTGGGCGGGGCAATGCGCGGCTTCGGCGTCACTCAGCTGGGCTTTGCCTATGAGGCGCATACCGAGTACTGCGCCGCGAAGATAGGCATGAACTCTCTTGCGTTCAGAAGACTTAACCTTATTCACGACCGTGACACTCTGCCCACGGAGATGATCATGGAAATTGTCAGCGTTGAGGACTGCCTCAACAGAGCTATTGAGCTTGCCAAAGAAGGAGGAGACTGGGAATGATACGCAGAGGCAAAGGCGTAGCCTGCATGTTTTATCCGATAGGCTTTACCGAGTACCCCAACCCCTCCGCCGCTTTCATGAAGGTCGAGGTGGACGGGAGCGCGGTGCTGCTAACCGGCGCCACCGACATTGGACAAGGTTCCACCACGGCTCTCTGCCAGATTGCCAGCGAGTCCACAGGCATCCCCGTGGACAGGATCAAGATGATCACCGCCGACTCTCAGCGCACGCCTTATGATACCGGTTCCGTGGCCAGCCGCGTCACCTTTGTTGCCGGCAACGCCGTGAAGCGTGCCGCGGATGGCTGCCGCACAGTGCTGTTCAAAGCCGCTGCGGCCATGATGGGCTTAATCGTCGGCGACCCGATTTCAATCATGAAGGTGGAGAACGGCCGCATCTGCCTGAAAGGCTATGAGGCGAAAAGCGTCTCCATTGCCGAGGCAGCCTTTTTCTCCTGCCTGAGGATGGGTGTACCGGTCACCGGTATGGGCATCTTCAACCCCGTTACGACCACCCTGGACAAGAATGGACAGGGCAAGCCCTACGGCGCCCATGTGTTCGCTACCCAGATTGCCATTGTGGACGTGGACGATGAGACCGGCGGCTATGAGATCAAAAAGATCTATGCTGTCCACGACTGCGGCAAGGTACTGAACCAAACCCTGATAAAGGGCCAGATAGACGGCGGCGTGGGTATGGGTGTCGGCTTTGGCTGCATGGAAGGTCTCATCTACAAGGACGGCAAGGTTGTGAACAATCAGTTCACCAACTATATTGTACCGTCCGCTATGGATGTTCCGGACATCGTATCCGATACCATCGAGCGTTACGACCCCAATGGCGTTTATGGAGCCAAGGGCATTGCGGAGCCGTCCCTTCTCCCCACGGCGGCTGCCATTGTGAACGCCATTCACGATGCTGTGGGCGTCCTGATAACCGATCTGCCGGCCACTCCCGAAAAGGTTTTCATGGCGATGCAGGCAAAGAAAGCTCTCGGAGCACTGCAGGAACAGGAACTCGAAACCGTATAAGTTAAGGCTAGCGTTCATTAGCAATAAACAAGAGCGTCTCGAACCAAAACTTCGAGACGCTTTTTTGTAGACCGATCAGTGAACAAAAGCGGCAGGATGCACTAGGTCTGGAACTTCCCTTATGTCCGCCAACGCGATGCTTACGAAATCAGCCCCGCCAGACGAACCCCAAGTTCTTCCCTCGGTCTACGTGCAGTTGGGCCTCGCAGTCCTGATCTGGGCAGCTAACTGGGCCATGACAAAAAGCGTCCTGGGCAACATCTCTTCCGTGAGTTTTGTCGCCTACCGCTTTCTTACCGCGGCGCCCTTCATGGCCGTGGTCACGATTTTCATGCGTGGATCGTTGCTTCCTGTCCGCGGAGAGCGTTTGCCATTGGCTCTCATCGGGATCGTGCAACTAGCTGCCTGCCAGTTCCTCAGTACCGTGGGGCTGCAATATGTAACGGCCGGACGCACCGTGGTCTTGCTTTACTCCATGCAGCTTTGGGCCCTGCCGTTGGGATGGCTGGTCAATCGCGAGCACATCAGTTTGCGGGCAATGGGCGGAGGAACGCTTGGCTTTCTAGGCCTGATCATTTTCTTCAACAATCCTCCGGTAAACTGGCACGCCCCTCAAGTCGTGCTCGGAAATTTCCTCTGCCTCGGTGCTGGTTTGTCCTGGGCGCTAGGTGCCTGCCTCTACCGACGCACTGACTGGCAGACGCCATTCTGGACTCAAGCTTTCTGGCAGGTGTTGTGGACGGCCGTCGCGCTTGCGCCCCTGCTGCTCGGACCGCAGCGCACAACGGTTTGGACCGCGCCTGTCGTTGCCATGATTGCCTACAATGCCATTGCCTGCACCGCGTTGGCTTGGTGGTGGTGGGGCAGGGCGCTGGCGGTGATGCCGGCATCACGCGCAGGACAAATCGTCACTCTGGTCCCCGTGGTTGCCGTTATCTTTGGCGCCCTCTGGGCGCGCGAGGCTATCTCTGCCGTCACCGCGGTGAGCGTTGTGCTCATTTGTCTGGGGGTTATTCTCGCACTGCGCGGAAAGCAGTCCGTACTCGTGCGGCCTGCGAAAACTGAGGTGTAACAAAAAACTCGCGAACGACCCGGAGGGATGTCCTCCGACGCCGTTCGCGAGCCTTGAAACTTGAATCAGTCTGCGCGAAGCTAGGCTTAACTTCTACCGGGCCGCGGCAACCGCCGGAGTGGCAAAAATCTTCTGCGCGTTGTCGCTCAGTATCGCTTTCACCTGCGCATCCGTCAGTCCAGCACCGCGAACGAAGTCTACCGGCGCTGCTTCGGCCATATCGAAGGCATAGTCGGTTCCTATCAGCACGTGGTCAGCTCCAGCCAAGTCCACAAGGAACCTAAGCTGTTTTTCCATAAACACGATGGTGTCAAAGTAGAGCTGGTGCATATACTTTTCCGGCGATTTTGCGCCATTTACCTTCGGCTCCTGGCGAACTTCATAGCCGTGCTTGAGACGTCCAATCTGGTAGGGGAAGAAACCGCCGCCATGGGTAAACGCCACCTTCAATCCGGGGCACTTATCCAGCACGCCACCAAAGATCAAACTACTGATGGTCACCGCTGTATCCAGCGGATTACCGTACAAATTCGTCAGGTAATACTTGCTGAACATTTCCTTGGTGCCTACGTAGTAGGGATGGAAGAGGATAAATACACCAAGCTCTTCACACTCTTTGAAGAATGGAACGAATTTGGGATCATCAAACTGAGTCCATTCCACATGAGAGCCAATCTGGATCGACTTGAATCCCAAATCCCTCACGCACCGGCGTAGTTCCTTAGTTGCCAGCTCCACGTCTTGCATGGGAAGCGTTCCCATTCCAACGAACTTGTCCGGATGTTCCTTGGTCAACCCGTAGATGCCATCGTTGGTCATTTTGGCGATATCGAGGGCCAGCTTTGGGTCCGCGTAGTAATAGAACAACGTGGGCGCAGCGGACACAGCAGCCATGTCCAACTTCGTCCGGGCCATGTCCGCAAGACGCACGGTGGTCTTATGAAAGCCGGGCGTGAGGGGATAGCCATAGCCCTGGTCGTGAAGAATCCAAGGTTCGTCGCCCTTCATTACCAGCTTCGCCTGAAACTTGGAACCGGGCTTGGAAATCGTGTCAATAAACTCTTGCGGAATGAAATGGGAATGCATGTCAAAGCTCATGACTTGAGGTCTCCTTATTGAAATTACTGGAGCGGCCAACTCTCCACATCCACGGCCCAGCCGCGAGCGTTCGCTCATGCAGCCACGGTTTTCTTGTGTACCTGGAACAGTTCCTTGTCCTTAATCAGGAGCAGTGCGAAAACTGCGATAATCGGACACAAAGTAAGCTGTATCCTGCCCGCTCCATTCCAGCCGAATAGCTGAACTAACCAGCCGAAGACGTACCCAGCGAATGCAGCGGCCAGAAACGCACAGGACGAAAAGTACCCTGTCGCCCTTCCAACCAGCTCAGGACGCACGCACCGCTGCGCAAGCGACAAACCATTTGGATGCAGGAAGCTGCTACCGAAAAAGCCAACCAGAAAGCTCAGTACCTTTTGCTCCCCCGGCCCCGTCATCACATTGTACATGAGGTACCACACAGCTGCCACGGCGCACCATGCGCCGATGGCGACCCAGCGATTCGAGTAGCGGTCTCCAAGCCAGCCAGCCGGTATCCCCAGCATGGCACCCAAACCGTAGAGGCCGAAAGCTGCACCGGCAACCATCGGAGCAAGGTGGAGTTGCCTGATCAGAAAAGTGGAGTACAAGCTCATATAGCCATAAAGACAAAAGCCCCACATCAGTGCCGCCACGCCGACCGCAATTAGATTCCGATTCCAGAATTGTGTTGGCACATTTGCCACCAGTGCTTCGTCGACGGCGGTCCTTGTGATTGGTCCCTTGCTTTCAGTGAATTCACCAGGGACAGCAAACCAGATCACAACCGCCATCACAAGTCCCAGACTCGCGAAGATCAGAAATGGTATATGCCAGTCATTGGTCGCAATTGTCAGGCGGGTCCCGTAGTATGGTCCCAGAAATCCGCCAATCCCGTACCCGAAGTTTATGGTTCCGATCACCAGAGCCTTATTCTTGTAGAAGAAGCTTCCCGCGGCGGCAAACAGGGCCGCAATTTGCATGGCTTCGCCGACGCCGGTCATGGCACGGAATATCAACATATCCACAAAGCCCCGAGACCAGATTGTAGCCAGTGTGAAAACCGAATAGATCACCATTCCCAAAACAAGAACCAATTTGCGCGGATGACGATCGAGTAAATAGCCGGTTGGCCACGCAGCAATGCCGATGCCTAAAGTAAATACCGTCGACAAGAGGCCAGAGTCCTTGAGGCCAAACCCGTAGCTCTTGCTGATCCAGGTAAGCAGCATCGGAAAAATCTGGCGGTCCATTGCATTGGTGATGTAAGCAGCGGCGAAAATTCCCAAACATGCGAGCGACACCAGCATCGATAGACTTCGTTTTTCGCCCGCGATGCCGGGTATTGGTGCGGTCCCTACAGCCATGGTTCTCCTTGAGTATTTGTTGCCTGTTGAAATTTCATTGGAATGAAACGTGGCAATAATTATACGTTCGAGAGTTCATCAGACCGCAATGATATTCGTGTCCTATTCTTCTACCTGCACGGATGAGCCAAACACGGAATGAGCAATATGTTTATTAAGGATTAAGATAGAGCTTCGTTCTCTGCACAAGCTGACTGCGATCAGCCAAGAGAACTCGATACTCTAAACGAAACCAACCCTGATTACGATGCCGACTCATTCGCTTCCTCGTAGAACAATTCTTGTCATGGCCGCTGGTTCCGGTATCGGCGTAGCCAACATTTATTTCTGCCAGCCGTTGCTCTTGGAAATGGCTCGAACGTTTTCTGTCTCCGAACATGCAATTAAGTGGGTTCCCGTGTTGACCCAGCTTGGAGTCGCCTCGGGCGTCATGCTCCTGGTGCCGCTCGGAGACGTCATGGAGCGGCGGTCGTTGACTGTAAGGTTGCTTGCTGCACTCGGTATTGCCTCAATGCTCATGGCATTGGCCCCCTCTTATGCCTTTCTGGTCGTGAGCAGTTTATTGTTAGGAATCAACTGCAGCGTTCCCCATGTGATCCTGCCGATTGCTGCTCTGCTTGCGCCGAAGGAACAGCAGGGCAGCGTGATCGGGACGGTCATGGGCGGATTGCTGGTGGGTATTCTCTCGGGAAGAGCAATTGCCGGTTTTGTTGGCGGCAGCTTTGGCTGGCGGGCAGTGTACTGGATTTCTGCGGTAGTCATGCTGATCATGGCCTGGCTCGTTCGCCGCGAACTTCCGGAGTGCCACTCTGCCGAGTCTGGAATGAGTTACCTGCGCCTCTTGGCCTCGGCCCTTGGGTTGTTCCGGCATCGCCAGATGAGACAGTGGGCGTTTATCGGAGCCATGACCTTTGGCGCTTTCAATGTATTTTGGACAACTCTCGTGTTTCTGCTCGAAAAGCCACCATACCATTACGGAGCACGCATGGCAGGCGCATTGGGACTGCTTGCAGTAGCCAGCGCAGCCGCTGCCCCGCTCATGGGAAAAGTCGTAGACCGCCGCTCAGCTCGCTTCGGAGTCGGCTGGTCCCTGATCTTCTTATTGGGTTCGTTTGCGGTGCTCTATATCGCCGGATTTCATCTCTGGGGTCTTGCTCTTGGCATCGTGCTGCTTGATGTCTCCGCGCAATCTGGGAACACCGCTAACATCACGCGCGTGTACGGCACCTTCGCTGAGAAACGCAGCCGGGCGGGCATGGCATACATGGTCTGCTTTTTTCTCGGTGGCTCGCTTGGCTCCAGTCTCGGCGGTTGGGGCTGGACTCACTACGGTTGGCCTGGGGTCTGTTGCGCAGGATCGGCCATGGTCCTTGCTGGCCTGCTCGTACACTTCCGATCCAATGAGGAAGATGAGAAGCAGCTGCTCACCAGGGCTCTGTCAGAATCCGCATGACGGGCTCAGTTGTGAGTTGCCGCTGTGGCACTAGAAACAAGCGCCTTTGCAAAATCAGCCTTTGAAACTTGAGTGCCGTACGAAACCGGGCAACTCACCTTCTCCTTACGAATTCCAAGCTGGTACCTATGGCCGACTGGCTAGCGTAAGGAGAAAGAATGTTGAACAGAAAGACTTGGATAATTGCTGCGGAGCTGTGTGCGCTCGCGATGGCGGCCTTGTGGGCCGCGCCGGTACGAGCTCAAATGACGGAAGCCAAAGAGAAGCCACCAATGTATTCGTATGTCTCGTTCTGGACGCTTCCCCGCAGTCAATGGGCAGAAATGGAGAAGTCAAATGCCGCTGACCGGATATTACTGGGAAAAGCCCTCGAAAGCGGAACCATTGTAGGATACGGCGACGACGTGAATCTGGTTCACCAGCCCGATGGTGAAACTCACGACGGTTGGTGGTCGGCAATGTCGATGGCCGGCGTGGTCCATGTGTTGGAGCAGTTCTACCAGAGCGACGAAACCACCTCTCCCCTCTTGTCCAGTGCCACAAAGCATTCAGATAGCCTCCTTGTCAGCCGCCACTACAACTGGCATTCAGGATCGTGGAAAGGAATCTACACGCACGGCTCGTCCTATAAATTGAAGGCGGACGCGCCGGAAGATGCCGTGGAAAAACTCAGCAGGAACGCAATGGTTCCGCTGCTGGAAAAGCTTCTCGCCGACGGTACGATTGTCGAGTATGAAATCGATACCGAGGCGATCCACACCGAAGCACCTGGCACCTTCTGGGTCTTTTATCTCACGCCGAATGCCGAAGGGTTAGACAAGGTCAACACGGCGTTGCGTGAAACACTGAGGGCGAACCCGTTGATCGGTCCGTCGTTTGATTCCATGGTGGACTTCAGCGCACATCGCGACATTCTGGTTCGCACGAACGCCACTTACAAATAGGCAGCGCATCTCCTGGCCTTGGGACGGCGAATGTGGAGGAGTCTCCACCGAGACTTCTCCAATCCTAGACCCTTGCAGGCAATCAGTAACGCAACCGTAACTTGGGACTGATAGTGTGAGTACGGCAAGTTACCCGCTTGCCGGTCAGCACCTGAGGAGCGATCAAGATCATGCGCCCGGGCGATAGTGTCACTCTTGCTGCTCTGCTCTTCTTAATCGTAGCCGGAGTGATAACCAGGCGAACGCACAGGATTTCCGTACGGCAGCTGCAGCGGATCTCCGGCCTTGGTCTGCTGGGCCTGGCGCTAATTGCGGCGATGCAGGCGCTATCGAGGCATTTCCCGACATCGGCACAAGCGCTTGGAGATTGGCTGCCATGCCTCCAAATGCTAATCGTCTATTGGCAGGCGGGACAATTTTACGGCACGCCCAATCAAAAGCTGCAGTCTTGGCTGGTGGGATTTGACCAGCGATGGCTCGGTGCGTTTTCGAATCGATTTGCCCGCCGATGGAAGACAAGCTGGGTCGGCAGCTATTTCGAATTTGCCTACTTGTTCTGTTATGCGCTGATTCCGCTCGGTGTGGGGGTCTTGTACTGGGCAACGCTGCGCAGCGTTATCGACGAGTATTGGTCCACGGTGTTACCCGCCAGCTATCTTTGCTATGTCCTTGTACCCTTTGCGCAAACCTTGCCACCGAGAATGCTGCGCCCTGCCGGGAGCATTCCGCAGCCAAGGCAAAAGATCCGCTCCTTCAACCTGTTTATTCTCCGGCATGCCAGCATCCATCTCAACACGTTTCCCAGCGCACACGTCGCATCTACCATTGCAGCATCGTTGGTCCTCATCGGGCATCTGCCCGCCGTGGGCGTTGTGTTCCTATTGATCGCGCTGAGCATCGCTGCCGGAGCGGTGCTCGGGTTCTACCACTATTCCCTGGATGTAATCCTCGGCGCGGCGCTTGGCATCTGCGTTCGCTGTCTGCGTGGGTAGCATCGGAAATCCGCTTGGATGAGCTGGATATCAGACCACCCCAAACCAGCCAAGGATGGCTCCGGCGGCGAGCAGCCACAGCAAATGAATCTTGCAGCGCCAGAGAATCAGCACTGTGGCTGCGGTCAGCAGCCAGAGTCGCCAATCGGTGGCTGGATTGCCGTTCCCCTTGGCCAGAATCCAACCGGTGGCGAAAACCAGCGCGACGACGATCGGCCCCATACCCTGCCTGAAAGCTCGCACAGCTCGTTGTTCACGGTTCCGGTGTAGCCAGTGTGCGACTAGATAGCACAGCGTGGTGCTAGGCAGCAGAATGCCAGTCATGGTGATCAATACACCCAGCAACGCCCTCGCGGTTCCCCCCGCATTCAGACCAATATTCCATCCCAACAGCGCAACGAACAGGACGTTTGGTCCAGGCGCTGCCTGGGCGATGGCAATCGAGGAGTTGAACTGGGCCTCGCTCAGCCAGTGCTGCTGAACAACCAGATAGCGGTGCATTTCCGGCGCTGTGGCGAGCGCTCCGCCTACGGATAGCGCCGAGAGTGCCAAGTAGTTAGCGAACAGACTCAGCCAGCCCGTCCACTGCATCGTGAGGATTGGCGCGGCGCTCACGGTTTCAGCTTCCTGTATGCCAGCAGGCAGGCCACTACACCCAACCCTAGGAGCATGTATGCCAACGGCCAGTGCATCAAGGCAACGCCGATAAAGCACGGAACGCTCAGCACAATGCAGAGAGAAATACCGAGCGGATTGGTTTTCAGGGCGCTGGACAACTTGATCCCAGTGGCGATAACCAATCCCGCCGCCACCGCTCCCATACCGCGCAACGCACCGATGACGTTGGGATGAGTCGAGTACTGGGCATAAACCAGACCCAGCAGCAACACTAGTACCAAGGGGAGGGCGATCATGCCGGCCAATGCAGCCATGGCGCCAGGCAGCCCGAAACTACGTGCGCCAAGCATTACCGACAGGTTCACGATGTTGGGGCCCGGCATGATCTGCGCAACCGACCATTCCTCGACGAACTCCTCCCTCGTCATCCAGCGTTTTCTTTCCACCAGTTCATGCTGCGCAATCGCTATTACGCCACCAAAGCCTTGCAGTGCTAGCAGGGAAAAAGAAATGAATAGATCAGCCAGGGACTTGGGTTGTAAACGATCATTCGTGTTCGCGGACGGTGGTGATAAACGCTGCTCGGATGCGTCTTTCTCAGGTTGTTTTGGATCTGATTGGTTCGTAGCAAACATAAATGACGATACTTTCATGCAGGGGAATGGCCGTGAGCCTAATAAAACAATAAACCCTGAGCAGGAGCTTGCAGGACTTTGAAAATGACAAAATTGGATGGCCGTCGTTACTTTGCGATTTCAGAACTTGAGTTCGGAGGCGGCAATGCCATCGGCTCTCGTTCTAATTCGCGGCGATGACCAGGAGCGTTGCGTCGTCCTGGAATTGGGCGCCGCAATGGGCGGTGACCTGCGCAAGCAGCCGGCTATTCAACTCATTTGCAGAGAGTGCAACATTGGCCTTCGCAAATGTCGCGATTCTTGTTTCGTCAAATTCCTGGCCGTTTGCGTCTGACGCCTCGGTGATGCCGTCGGTGAAAAGGAACAACCGGTCCCCTGTCCTCAACTCAATCATCGAGTCCTCATAAATCCAGTCTGGGAATACGCCAAGCACCGCGCCGCCTTGCTCAAGCATTCGGACGGAGCCCCCAGAGACAAGAATCGGGTAAAGATGCCCCGCGTTACAGTACTGAAACGTACGCGTCTCGGCATCCAGGATTCCGTAAAGAAAGGTCACGAACTTGCCAATCGCAATGTTCTCGTGCAGCAGGCTGTTGACTTTACCGCACACCCGCGCGGGACTCTCGGAGTCACTCGCGAAAGCTCGTACCGCAGCCTGCACATTGGCCATCAGCAGAGCTGCAGATACGCCTTTTCCGGCGACATCGGCGATGCAGATTCCCAGGCGATGGCCGCCGAGCCGGAGCACGTCATAGTAATCTCCACTCACGGAACGAGCAGGCAGCCACGCTCCTGCAACCTCAAATCCCGGAAGCTGGGGAATCTCTCTGGGAAGCAGCGACTGTTGAATCTCCCGGGCGCGCTGCAGTTCCTGCTCTTGCATTTCAAGCCGGGCGGTGCCGCGTTCCACCGATCGCTGGAGCTCAGCATTGCTCTGCACCAGCTGGTCTTTCGTGCTGTGATAGAGAAACGCGACAAGACCGAAGACAAACGTGACCAGAAACGCAAACTTCCATCCCGTTCGAATGAGATGAGAAAGTGACTCCGAATCAGGTGGAGCAATCAACCACACAACCGTGCTCGTAATAAGGTAAACAGGAACAGTGAGTACAAGCAGGAGAGACAGGAAAACGATCCAGTTGTAAGGAAACGGCTTTTGCCAATAAAGAAAGCTCAGTCGATTTAGCGAAGGTGAGAGGAGATTCCCTATACAGAGAGAGCTCACCAAAACCGTGGCAAGATTGATCTGCTGTCCGTTGGCCCAGAAAATGCCACCGACGACCGCGGAAATGGCGATGTAAACGCTTTGCTGCCGGAAGAATCGGGCCAAGGATGGGGAGTTCACGCGCACAGCACCACCAGGTTTGAACCTATATAGAGCTGACCGACACAGTGAGAAGCGATGCTCTCAGCGAGCACTCCTCGTGCGTCGTGATCATACCATCTCGGCCATTGTGATGCTCACTTCGTCGGCGCCTGGTAACTCGATACCCTCCGGCGTTCCGGCTACGCCGCCCGGCTGGGCTCTACCATTGAGTGTGTCTCATCCATTTCACTCAAGCGTAAGGCTAAGCATTTGGCTGCGCCGCCAGCCTTTAGGAATTCCGTCAACTGAAGTTGCACCACCTGGAAGCCGCGCGCTTCCAACCGTCGAGATAACTCGCGGCTGATCTCGTTCAATAGAATCAAACGGCCCACGTTGATGGCATTGCACGCAAAGCGCAACGCATCAGTTTCGCTGACGGAAATGCGTCTTTCCTTCGAGTAGCGCATCTCGATCTTTGCATTTGCCTCTGCATCAAACGCCGCAGGAAAATACAGAAGATATCCGCCCTTCAGGGGACAAAAACAGGTGTCGAGATGATAGAACCGCGGGTCAACCAGCCGCAGCGAAATCACCTCGACTCCCCACAGATCCTGCAGATGGCGGTGGCTGGATTGCATTGTCCGCACTCCATGCCCTGCCCATAGCCGCGAGCCATCGGCCTCAAACAGAGCGTCGCCCTCACCTTCAAAGGGAGTTGCCAGAGGCATATCGCAAACACTAAAACCCAAATCATCAAACCACCTTCGGAAATGTGACTCCTCACCCTTTCGCTCCGGATGAAGAAATCGGCTTATGGCCACCATGCCCTTTCGCACCAGCCCGGCATTCGCCGTAAAGACCATATCCGGCCAGCCGGGTTGCGGCTCCACAAGCATCACCTGTGCCACCCGCTTGAGCGCCAGATGCAGCTGTTCCCACTGCGCTGCCGCCTGCGTGCGCGAAGTGCGGCTGATGTTTCCCGCCATCCAAGGATTGATGACGTAGTTCACGTCGTATAGCTTGGGAGAACACATCAGGAAGGTCGGTCCCTTAAAGACTGGTGCGTGCTCGCTTCGATGCACACTGGGGTTCTGCTGACTCATCAACGGTTTCCCTTCGCACGGCGAGGTACTTGCTCCTGAATAGATGCTCGCAAATCGCTCTGGGTCGCTCAGTCGTTGCCCCACACCGCAAACTCAAGGGGTACACAGGATACCGGGCCTTGTACTCTCGTCTGAATTAGAATTCGCCGCTGGAAGGAATTCCACGTAAGCCGTTGATTGAAAGAATGGTCGGCCTTAGTGGACGACTTTAGAAATTTCTTTGTCTTCGGGGATGGAGATATTTCTCAGACTGCTTTTATCTAAGTCGCTTACTTGTGACATGGCGACGCGCCTTCGTGCGGGTGCATCTTGTCGCTATCAAAAGCCCCGGCGCTGAACTCGATTTCACACACTCGACAAGTTCCGCGAACAGGTGTTCCCTTGCTGGCGTTTATACCAGGGCGTGATTACAGGCGATGGATCCGCGCCTGCAACTGCTCGAAGTAGCGGCCCACGTGTTGTCCATCCATCAGGCCATGGTGAACTTGCACTGAAAAGGGCGTCAGAGTGCGCCCATCCCGCTTGAAGTATTTGCCCCAGGAGATCTTGGGATTGGAATCCACCCCGGCCCGGGCGACGGTCCTCACAAAGTGGGTGTACTGGATCCAAGGGATAGTCGAGTAGACAATGTTGTCTAGGCGGGTTCCGAAGCAGGGGGCTGTGCCCTGGCGTTGGATCTGATCCTTGGCCAGGCGGTTGAATTCGATGGGGTCTTCCGAAAAGGGCGGGGTCACATTGATGAAGAGAGCATCTTCGCTGGGCAGGTGGGTGAAGGTGGCCAGCATGGTCTCCAGTTTCACTGGGGCGTCGCCTTGGATGCGGTAGAGGAAGTTCTCGATGGAAAGCGCCGTCATGTGGGCCACGTGGACCATCGAAATGTAGCTCGAGAGCCCATGGTGCCTGGAGAAGGCCAGAAGTTGGGTAATGTCCAATTCGGCTCCGATGTTGATGTAAGGAAAGTCTCTTCCCTGGTAGACCTTAAAGTGTTCCCGCCGATTCCAGGTCTCGATGTCGATCAACTTCATACTGCAGCTCCCTTGAACAGTTTCGCGTCTCCATAACCGTCTCCAGAGAACGCGATCACTCTCTCGGCAACAAACCGGTGATGCCTAACATGCACATGTTATATCGCATCGAGAGTAGCTAAACGCTTCCGATTGTACAAGGTAAACGCAGGCGAGAGCATCGTTGAATACTACAGTGCAAGTATCCACTATAAGTTCTAAAGCGAGGAATGCGTTCACTCGTAAGGCACTGAAAAGATGCGTATTTTTGAATGGTCGGGATGGGCAGATTTGAACTGCCGACCCCTCGCACCCCAAGCGAGTGCTCTACCAGGCTGAGCCACATCCCGACGGTTTACGGCGCAGGCGCGCCGAAGGGGTAAATCGATTTTAGCACCACAGACCTTCGAGCGGAGTGGAAAACGCAGGCGGTCAGACCTGCGTTTCCTTTTTTCGCCTGCTGCGTTGTCCACGCGGCGGTCTAGACTTCTGGAGCCTTGTAACCTTCCGGAGCCTGTCCGCCGCCGGCGAAGAAATACTGTTCCATCTGCTGCACAATGAAGTCCTGATGTTCTTTCTTCCAGGGCTGCAGCCGATATTCGTTGAGCAGCATCTTCATGTGATTCTGCCAGTCAGCCCACGCCTGCTTGCTGATGTTCTCGTAGATTCGCTGCCCGAGGGGGCCGTCAAAGGGCGCTTCGTCTAGGCCTTCGGCCTCGCGTCCCAGCTTTGCGCAGTGCACCATGTGTGCCATCGGAAAAAGTCCTCGTGGTGAATGTCTCAACTAGATTGTACTAGCCCCGCTTCACATTCGCGATTCGAATGCGAGCCGCGGATCAGTACCGCACGCGTTTGCGGCCACGCTTGGCCGGGGTCGGGCGCTCTTCGACCAGGGAGAACTGGAGTTTGCGTTCAACACGGTCGATGCGATCGAGAATAACGCGCACACGGTCCCCCAGCGAGTATGTTTTACGAGTGCGCTGGCCGATGATCTGGCGGGTGGTGTCGTGGAAGGTATAGCGGTCGTCGTACATCGTGTTCAGAGGGATGAGGCCCTCCACAAACAGGTCCGTAAGTTCAACGAAAATTCCGTACTTGGTGATACTGACGATCAGCCCGTCAAAGTCTTCGCCGACTCGGTCGGACATAAACTTCATCTTCTTCCACTCGACGAGTTCGCGCTCGGCTGCATCGGCACGGCGCTCGGCAAAGCTGGCGTCCACAGCCTGCTGACGCAGTTCATCCTCCGGAATTGGGCCGGCCAGAGCGGAGCGATGGCCCTCCAGCTTGCCTGACTTCTTCACACTCTTCTTCGTCGCGGCGCTCATCGCAGATGGCCAGAGGGAATCGGCCTTCTGCTCGACGTGGCCTCCAACGCCAATGGCGAGCAGCCCTTCGTGGCGCTCGGCACTTTCGGCGAGCACACCCTTCAGGATGCGATGGACCAGCAGATCAGGGAAGCGCCGGATAGGCGAGGTGAAGTGCGTATAGCAAGTCGCGGCAAGGGCAAAGTGGCCATCGTTGATTTCAGAGTAGCGCGCCTGTTTCAGCGAGCGAAGCATCAGATAGCTGACAATGCGCTCCTCCGGCTTACCGGCAATTTTGGCAGCAAGCTTCTGGTACATCGTCGGAGTGATGGCAATTTCCTGCGGTATCTCGACATCCTGAGGCTTGGCTCGGTGGCCAGTGGAGCGTGCGTTGGCCGTGCGGTGGTCCGGCTTCATCCGGAAGCGCGAAATGGGAAGTGAGCCCATGCCAAGCGAATAGCCGAATGCCGCCGCCAGGTTTTCAAAATCGTAGACGCGCTTGGGATCAGGCGGCTCGTGAACGCGGTAAATCGAAGCGACTCCCTTCCCTTCCAGATAGCTGGCAATCGTCTCGTTGGCCGCGAGCATGAACTCTTCAATCAGACGATGGGCAAACAGACGCTCGGAGCGCGTAACCGCCTTCATCAAACCGTTTTCGTCGAATTCAATCAGAGGCTCAGGAAGATCGAAGTCGATGGAGCCCCGCCGCTGGCGCTTTTCGTTGAGGATTTCCGCCAGCTCCTGCATAAGTAGAAAGTTTTCAACCAGGGGAGCGTAACGCTCGCGGGTAGCAGCATCGTCATCCAGAATAAGCTGCACGGCGGAGTACGTCATGCGCTCGGCACTGCGAATGATGCCCGGCATCAGCTCGCTGGAAACGACCTCGCCACGCGCATCAATCTGCATAACGCAAGACATCACCAGCCGATCAACCTGCGGACGAAGCGAACAGATGTCGGTCGAGAGCTCGATGGGCAGCATCGGAATGGCACGGTCTGGGAAATAAACACTCGTGCCGCGAATCTCGGCCTCGCGATCGATATCCATTCCTGGACGAACGTAGTGCGCCACGTCGGCAATGTGAACCTGGAGTTCGTAGTGTCCGCCCGGAAGCTTGCGGACAAGTACCGCATCGTCAAAGTCGCGCGCGGTTTCGCCGTCGATGGTGACAATCGGAAGATCGCGGAAGTCGCGTCGGCGGGCAACTTCGGCGGCAAAAATCTCCGGTGAAATGGCGCGGGCTTCAGCAACGACCGACTGCGGAAAGCGGTGCGGCAGGTGGTGCTTGCGAATGATGATCTCAACGTCCACGCCGAAATCATCCTCGTAGCCAATCACCTCAACCACGCGGCCTCGGGGATTCTTGGTGGACGTGGGCCAGCTGGTGATCTCGCAATCAACAACGATGCCTTCCAGATCCTCCCACGAGCGGCGGCCAGCCTCCCGGCCAATCACCCGGTCCTGCTCAAGGCGGCTGTTCGCCTTGGTTTGATCGGCGACGACCTCCTCGCCTTCGGGGATGACGATGTCCATCTTGATGCGGTCGTCGATGGGTCGCACATAATTGTGACGGTCGCCGAAGTGAAATGTTCCGACCACGGTGGGATGAGCCCGCTCCATCACCCGGACAATGCGCCCTTCGTGGCGGCCTTCGCGGGAGTGCGGAGAGAGTTCAACTAAAACCTGATCGCCGTGCATAGCCTCGGCGGTATCAAAAGGCGGAATGAAGACATCGCCCTGCACGCGCTCGCGGGCTTCGCGGTCGAGTGGACGGACGAAGCCGAATCCGTCGCGATGCATCGTGAGTGTTCCAACCACCAGATTGCGATTCACTGCAGCCGACGCGACCGCGTAACGATCCCGGGCAACGAGCACGAGTTTGCCCTTCACCACCAGGTCGGCGAGGAGCGATTCCAGCTCCTGGCGTTCTCTCCCACGCAAAGAGAGTTCGCGGATAAGCTGCTTGTATCCGGCGGCGCGCTGCGGCTGGTCTTCGATGTGTTGGAGCAGATCGCTTTCAGAGATCATTCGTCGCTAGTGTGATGGTATCGCGTCTGTCGATGATGTGGAAAGCGGAAGCGGCAAAGGTGGGACTAGGAAGAAGAAAACTTGATTACGACGGATTCAGGCGCTGCCTGAGGTCTTCCCACCAGTGCAGAAAGTTTACAGAGAGTGGAATATAGTGCATACAGGGATATAAAAGCACGCCTCGATTTTCGACCGGCCAACCCCAGAAGCCATTGTGCAGCTCAGACTTAGAAATAGCAGCGAGAATGGCGACGCAGGTGCAACCTGCTTAACTGAAAGGACTCACAAACATGTGGAAGCCCTCTACACAGCCCGGCAGCAATACTCCCACGCCTGCGGATTCGCAGCGCCAGCCATCCGCACCGTCTCCGGTACCGGAGTACAACAACAGCACGTCGAAGCCGATGAGTGCGGTACCGGCGGCTTCTGACCAGGCAACGATAGGAAAATCGCTCGTGATCAAAGGTGAAGTGACAGGATCGGAATCGCTCTACATCGACGGCAGGGTGGAAGGTTCGATTCACCTGCCCGGCAATCGCGTAACCGTGGGACGCAATGGCGTGGTTTCCGCCAACATCACGGCCCGCGAAGCAGTGATCCTCGGCAAGGTGCGGGGCAATGTCTCGGCCACCGACAGGGTAGACATTCGTAATGAAGGCTCGCTGACCGGCGACGTCATCGCGCAACGGATCAGCATCGAGGACGGTGCGTTCTTCAAGGGCGGAATCGACATCCGCAAGCCGAACGCCAACGAAAAGCCACAAGCAGTGGAGACGCCGGCAACAGCTCCGGCAACGGCTGTGGACAAGACGACGCTTCGCGCATAAAGAAAAGCAGCCAGCGGTCGCGCGGGTTTTACTGCCGTGTCAGGCCGCTTGGCTTCTAACTTGCTTATCGACGAAGAGAACAATGCCGTCTCGGCGGATCGCAGCATCGGGACGAGTCAGCGCGAGGTGCGCTCTGAATATGCTTACAAAAGTGCTGAGCCTGTTTTCGCTTGGTTGCCGGCACTCTCACATGTCGGTACCCTTCTCAATGGATGTGGCACGGCAGAGCCAGGCGCACCTCGACTGGGCAGAGGAGCTGCCGCCAGGTTACTCGCATTATGTCGTGTGCCTGGACTGTGGACGTCGCTTTGGCTATGACTGGAACGCGATGAAGGTCATCAAGACCCGCCTGAAACCCGCAGGGTAACCCACGCGTGGGAAGATGTCCCTTGCGGGTGGCCACTCAACGCTCTTTTCGTTGAGTGGGGTTTGTGTTTCGCTGGTGGCCTATTCAAGCCCGTTGTCGGCTTGAGTGGGTTTTGACCTTGTAGTTGTTTTCGCTTGTCTGCTTATCCGCCACGAAATACTTATCCAGACGGCCCGCCTCATCTCCAAAGGTGTATGTTCCATAATCCCTTGTCCCCATCGCAGACTTCATCTTCAGATGTGTAGAACGGACATTACTTCCCCTCCCCTTTGGCTCTCACTGCCAGCCTCGATTGCCGCTAAGATTAATGCCAGGTTTCTATTGTGTGCAGTGCGAGGTGCAAAATGATCCAAGAAAGCGTTACTTGCGACGTTTGCGGCGAAAACAAGCTTGAGACACACCATTGGTTCATGGCGTTCGAACAAAAGGGAACTCTCAAAATAGGTTCCTGGGGCAAGATGAATACGCGTTCATCCATGAAGCACCTCTGCGGGCAGACGTGTGTTCACCGATTTGTGGATAGCTTTCTAGCCGGACACTCAGACAACAGCATTGGGCCAGATGTGCAACTGCAATCGACGGACAACCCTCCAGAGGCCAAAACTAACAACTCAGCCAAAATTGCTTTGGTCGGAAAGCGAGCCGCAGGCGCCCTCTGACGCTTCCTTTGCATGACCGGGCTAAGCTGGCAAAGCCGAAGACGTCATCTTCCTACTTTGCGATCATCTCAAGCATAGCTTTCGCGTCGGCGGCGTGGGGGCCGTCAGGTGCGAGAGTAAGATACCTTTCTATCGCCTCTCGCGTCTCAGGTGAGGCAATGACTTTGCCTTTGTCGATAGGCGCATCGGCAAAGAGATCCGACCCGAGGACAAACCATGCATTCGCCATGGAGGGATCTGCCTGTACGCATTTTCGGCAGGCCGCCGCTGAATCATGCGTGTTGCCTTGGTTGTAGAACACTGCGCAAATGTTGAAGTACGCCTTCCCGGCGTTGGCCGCGAGCTCGGCGGATTGGTTATACAACTCGGTCGCCTCCGCGGTACGGTGGAGTTTGAGTAGCGCATTGCCTTTGCCTATATATATCTGCGACAGGCCGTCTTTCCAATTCCCCATTGCCTGATCGTTTGTGGGTTTTTCCTGCTGCGCCGCTGCCAGGGCACGATTGTAAGTCGCCAGTGCATCATCCGCCGAGCCGGAATAAAGCTGCGCATTCGCCAGCAATTTCAGATTCAGAGACGTTGCTTTTAGCCCTGCGAGTTGCTGCGCCGTAGCAACGGCGCTTGACCAGTCCTTGGCATACATGGCCTGGTTATACTGAGCAGTCAGTACATCCGAATTTTGTTCACCGGCTCTGTTGGACGTTTGCGGGGTGGCCGGCATGACGAAGAGCAACGGCAACAGAAATGCCGCGAGAATTGAAATGGACCTGCGCATTGCGTGCCTCCGGTGATTGCAGACGCCTAGCTCGCTGGCAACCCATTAAGTCAGTATCTCTTTTTCGGCACCTGTTCCAGGGATTGTATCGCTTCTCATGCAGCTCGTAAGGCCAAAATAGCCAACTACAGCCGCACTGAAATGCTTCAAATCACAGACTCCACTGATCCCGCGCAACCATTGCTCACACAGTTACCCTCCCATTTTCAACGATTACCTACCCAATTACTCTTAATGCACCAAAACCAGTGCAAATGCCCTAAAACCGTCGTCTTTCATCTGCCCTAAACACGCCCCAAAGCATCCTCTTTTTGCGCCAAAACACGTCTTTTCCGCCCCTAAACCGCTCCATTTCGCACTTTGTTAAGCGAACAATCTTCTAATTTCCCCATAACTGCATGATTTAAAACCACATACAGCTCGCACGAAAGTAACGGTCTCACCCTCGCTTTTTGCTATTCTGAAATTAGGTACAAGGCGCACGCACACCGCAGAAACCGTCCGGACTGTCCCGGAACTACTTTGTTTTCAAATTTTTAGCAGGAAATATAGGAGGGGTAGGTATGCTCTGAATCTGCTCTCGCACTCACGCCCTTTTTCTTACGCGCAACCCTCGTTAGCTGCGAGAAGAGGGGCGGAAACGCGCGAAAAACGATGAAAAGGTTGCATTCAGCCCCAACAGTTGCGTAATCAGCAAATAGACAACGCCGAAGGGAATGAGAACAGCCAAGCCGCGCAGAATCGGAGAAGCAAGATGCAGCCGCCACTCGACAACCAATGAGAGTCCTGCAGCCGTCAGCGCAGCAGCCCAGAGTTTGAGCACACGCGATGCCGAAAACTTCACGTGTCCGATGCGAGCCTGCAATCCGCGCCGCAACAATACAAACTCTACCCATCCTGCAATTCCCGCCGAAGCAGTCAAACCCGCGACGCCCCAGTTGCTGTCAATGCCCAAAGCGCGCGGCAACGGCAACGCAAAAACATATCCAAGGCAGAGCGTGAGAGCGACGCGCACTAGCGCATAGCGTAGCGGCGTTCGCGTGTCCCGCAGCGCATAAAATGTCGATGAATAAAGGCGTCCCATGGTCTGCGCCAGCAAACCAACACCGGAACCCGCCAACGCTGCCCAGACGAAGAAGACATCCTGCTCGCCGAACCTTCCGGTGCGAAAAATTGAGGAGACCACAACGTTGCCGAGTGCAAGGAAAGCGATGGCCGATGGAACTACAAAGAAGGAAATCTTCTCCAGTCCAAGGCTGAGACGCGTGCGTAAAGTGGCCGCAATCTCCGACTCGGAGCCGATAGCGCGCGACATCGCCGGCAGTTCGGAAGCTGAAACCGACATACCGAACAATGAGACAGGCAACATATAAAGCGTCTGCGCATAGGTAAGAAGCACGTTGCCCTTGGGAAGATAACTGGCGAGTTGGAGATCGATGAAGCCGGAGATCTGAAATACGCCACGGCTGATGAACACTGGGATGAAGGCAGCAACAACGGCGGCAACATGCGTGGAGCGCAGATCAATATGCCCTATCAACGGGCGCAGATAGCGATAAACAGTAGGTGCCTGCACAGCGAATTGCAGCACAGCTCCCGCGACCGACGCCCAGGAGATGACATAGGCGAGCGAAACCGTTCCCTGCGCGCGAAACCCTCCCTGCCAGATGAGTGCCGCAATAATCGCGATGTTCATCATCACGCCCGAGGCATAGGAGAGAAAGAAGCGCCCGTGACTGTTGAGCACGCCAAGGCACCAAGCGGCAAAGACGAGCAATCCGGTGCCAGGAAAGACAATGCGTACCAGTGCGATGGTAAGAGTCCGCTCTTCACCATGGAGGCCTGAAGCGAGCAAGCTGACCAGCAAAGGCGTGCACACGACTCCGAAAGCAACAATGACGCTGGCGACCAAGGCGAGCAGGGCAAAGATGGCTTCGGCGAGTTCGCTGGCTTCGCGCTCCCGGCCCTCGGCCCGAAGTCGGGCGTAAACCGGGATGAACGATGCGGAAAGAACCCCCTCACCCAGAAGATTTTGCAGCATATTCGGAACGCGGAAGGCGACGCGAAAAGCGTCAGCAGCCATCGATGTACCGAGATAGTGGGCAAAGAAACGCTCGCGTATCAGTCCGCTCAAGCGGCTGAGCAGAATCCCAGCGGCGACCATCGCGGCTGCAGCTTTGCCCCTGTGAGGTTTCGGAATTGTGGTGGAGGACGCGTCCATCATATTGGCCGTGGCTTGATTGATTCTACACGCGGGTTGGAGTTGACGAGTAAGCATTCACCGTTCCCTCATAGTCAGGTAGGAATCAGTACAATGCTTAGGAAGACGTTTTCCAGAGGTATTCCCTCATGATCCACGCATGGCACGACATTACACCAGGCGGAAACATCCCGCATGAGTTCAACGCGGTCATTGAGATTCCGTTTGGCTCCAGTGTGAAGTACGAACTGGACAAGAGTAGCGGGATGATCAAGCTGGACCGGATTCTATACTCGGCGGTCTACTATCCGGCAAACTACGGATTCATTCCGCAAACCCTCGCCGAAGATAACGATCCGCTTGACGTGCTGGTCTTCTGCCAGGAACCGGTGGTCCCGTTGACCATCATCGAGGCGCGAACCGTAGGCCTGATGACAATGATTGACGGCGGAAAAAAAGATCACAAGATCATCGCCATCGCCAGCAAGGACCCGGAGTTCAACAGTTACACCGATGCAAAAAGTATGCCACCACACCGGCTGATGATGCTGCGACGCTTCTTTCAGGATTACAAAATGCTGGAGGGTAAGGCGGTGGAGGTGGACGAGGTTCAGCCGCCAGAGGACGCCTACCCGGTGATTGAAGCCGCGCTGGCCAATTACAGCAAGCAACGGCGCAAGGGTTTCGGGAAATAGAGAAGAAAAACCTTGCATGCAAATGCAGAGGGTGCTGGCAGCGCGGGCTGTAAGCCCGCGCTGCCAGTTCAATGCACTGGAATCTGAAAATCTAAAACCAGGAAATTGACTTCTTCTTTTTCGGAGGAGTGCTGGACGCATCGGCCTGCTGGTTGGCATCAACCAGAGTCGGGTCCGCGGGCCTTTTGCCTTTCTTGGCGGCTTTGGCTTCGGCGGCCTTGCGCTTTGCTTCCTTCTTGGCGAGCTGTTTCTTGTTGCGGGATTGCTTGCCCTCCAACTTGGCTTCCTTCTTTGCTGTGCGTTTCTTCTCGGCCAAGTACCGGTTACGCTCCTTGGGAGACATGTGGCTCAGTTTTTCTTTTTCTGCGGCGTCGGCGGCAGCCTTGGCAGCGGCGGCAGCTTCGGCAGCCTTGCGGTCGTTCTCAGCCTTCGTCTTGGCATCGACCTCGGCCTTTGCTAGACCGAGCTCCGAGGTGCTTCCGGTCGGGGAATGAACATTCTTGTCCTTGCCCACCACGATAACGGTCTTCTTCTTGCCAACACCAAGTTTGCTGCGAACCTGTTTCGTTTTCGGACCAGTGTCGGAGGTGTAAACCAGCTTGGTTTGATTCGGGCTGGCCCCGCTGTCGGTGTAGCCGGGTTTGATGTCGATGTAAGCATCTTCGCGCAGTTTGGTAAGATACAGGCGCAGCGCAGGTTGCACTTTCTGACTGTAGAGCTGCTCCTGTATCTGATCGCGGACACGCTCGAAAGTCGGAGTTCCGGCCTCGATGTGATCGTTGACGCGAAGAATAATGAACCCCTGGCGGGTGCGAATGGGCTGCGTGAACTGGCCGGGCTTGAGCGCGAACGACTTGTCTTCCAGTTCCTTGGCAAGATCGTTGCGCTTGAAGTAGCCGAGGTCACCACCCTGATCGGCAGTGGAGCCATTGGATAGCTTGCGGGCGAGTTCGTCGAACTTAGCGCCGTCCGTAAGCTGTTTGTAGATGTCGTTGGCCTTGGCTTCGGCAGCTGCCACCTGTTCGGCGGACGGCGGTGCCTCCAGTGTGCTTACCTTGCCAGGTTCCGGCTTGGGAGCGTTGGGATTGGTCGCAATCAGAATTTCGCTGAGGCGGACACGCTCGGGCTGAGCGAATTCGGACTTGTGTTCGTCGTAGAATTTTTGGATCTCCTCCCGGGTGACCTGAATATGCGAGCCTACCTCGGAGCCGATCACCTTCTGAGTAAGAATGCCGTTCTTGGTGTTCTGCTTGAATTCCTCCCAGCTGACACCCTGCGACTCGGCAAGCTTTTGCAGCTCCTCCATCGAACCGGCCTTCATCTGCTTGCGTAGATCGTCAAGGCGCTTGACGAGATCGGCATCAGCGGAGATACCCAAATCAGCGGCCTTCTGCATGAGTAGCTGCTGGTCGATAAGGTCGCGCAGTGCGTTTGCCTCGCGCTCTTCCACTTGCTTTTGCGAAAGGTTCTGTTCCTTGGCATCCTGCGCGGTTTGCTCCCGGTTGCGGCGCAGGTCAGCGCGAGTAATGATCGAGTTATTTACGCGCGCGACAATCTCCTCGACGACCGTGTCTTGCTGCGCAAGGACGGGAGCGGCAAAGAAACAGAGGGCAATCAGCGACAACAAGAGCTTCTTCATTGAGATCCGGGGGCGTTACGATTTCTGCCCGGCATAGAGCGGGCAGAACGCCGCGTAAAGTTTGACGGTACCTAGACAAGCTATTGTAACTCCCAGCAACCACATCAGCCAGCTGCCGTAGGGTTTGCCAATCCGGGATAGCGGCCAAGGAGGTCTACGCATGGCGGCCGCATGGCCGTTGCCAGTTGCGGCGCGGCACACAACCTTCCCCCTGGGCAAAACCAGCCGCTAGGAATGTGCATCGTACGGTCGGCCGGAGCGGGAAGTTGAGGACCTTCATGGGAATCCGTGCTGCAAGACGGCTTCCAGGTCGCCGCCTTCGCAGTCGTGAGTAATCTGGCTTTGCGGTATTGTGAATCCGGTTCGTTTTTTTTTGCGGGAGGCCGGTGCGAATGAAGCACGCTGCCCTTGTGCTATCCATCATCCTGAGCGCGACGCTGATGCGTGCTCAGCAACCGGAAGCGCTGACGCCATGGCAGGAGCCCGCGCTGCAACTGCCGGGCAATGCCTCGCCGCCACCCCAGCGCCCGCCAGTAAATGCGGAGCAGCGCAACGGGCCGTTTGCGTATTTGTATCGTGCGCTGAGATCCGTGGAACTGGATCAGAGGAAGGTCTTCCACGTGCGCGAGGCAACGCTGGACCGTGGCGAGTTGCACCTCTATCTGACCGATGGCACCATCGCATTTACCCGCGATGTGCAAGGGCGCGTAACAGGTGCTTACTTTGAGGGCGAGGGCGAAGTGCTGATGCGTCCGCCTGACTTAACCGAGCGTGCCTCGTTGGGACTCTTCTCTGGACTGGGCGTGCTGGACGAGCATTTTGCGGCAGCGTATCTGCGTTTCAACCGCGACCTTGAAGGTGAGCTGAAGCCTTACCTGCGAGAAAGCGACGATACGGAAGAGTTTGTACATTCCCATGACGGACTGGCGCGGGAGTTGGCGGAACTGGACGCGCTGCGATTGCTCGCCAGCTTTACAGAAGATGCGGCGCTGGCCAGAGACGATAGTTTTCTGCACGCACGGCTTGCGACCAGGCTTGGAGCTCTGGATGTTTACGACGACTCGCAGGCGGAAGATCAATTCAAGGTCGCAAGCCTCAGCAGCACCGGCAAAAGCCTGTACTTTGATGTGTGGATGGCGTTTCCGAGCTTGGACGCGCGTAAACAGGGAGCCCATCGGACGATTGATCCGGCCAATTCGGCTGCGGCTGTGCCGGTCGAGGCATTCCACATCGACACCACGCTTTCTCCTCCGGAGATGCTGGAAGCGACGGCGGAGCTTGATATAGAGGTGCGTGACGGTGGACAGAGACTGTTGAACTTTGAGCTCTCGCGTCGGCTTCAGGTAAGCCATGTCAGCGTGGATGGATTGGACGTGGAATTCTTGCAGAATGAGGCGTTGACTGGCAGCGAACTCGCCCGGATCGGCAACGACCTTGTAACCGTGGTGATGCCAGCCACGCTGCACTCCGGTGAGCATCACCAACTACGGTTTCAATACGCCGGGGAGGTGATGCAACAGGCTGCGCCTGGGCTGTTGTATGTGGGCTCGCGTGGCACGTGGTACCCCAACCGCGGAATGCAAATGAGCCGCTTCGAATTGAAGTTCCGGTGGCCCACGGTGTGGACTCTGGTAGCAACCGGCGATCTCACTTCGCCTCAACGAGAGGGCGGCGCCCAGGTGGGAGAGTGGCGTTCGGAGGAGAAGATTCCGCTAGCTGGTTTCAATCTGGGCAAGTTTGTGAGAGCCGCAGTGCAGGCAGATGGAGTGGAGGTCGCAAGCTATTCGGCGGGTGTGGTCGAGCAGTCGCTGGCGAAAGCGGCTCCGGAGTTGGCGACGGAAGCCAAGTCACGAAATAATGCTATGGCCAAACGTTCGGCCGAGGCAATTGAGAAATACGAGCAGTGGTTTGGTCCCTATCCTTACAAGAGCCTGGCGCTGACCCAGATGCCGGGGCCGATCTCCCAGGGCTGGCCGTCGCTCGTCTACCTAAGCAGCTTTGCCTATCTCAGCGATGAAGAACGGCGGGCGCTGAACATGGATGATTTTCAACGCCTATTATTTGACGGCTTTATGCAGGATCACGAAATCGCGCATCAGTGGTGGGGCGACCGAGTTGGCTGGAAGAATTATCGTGATCAATGGTTGATGGAAGCACTCGCCAACCTTAGCGCCCTGATGATTCTGGAGGAGGAGCACCCGGCGCAGGCGCGAGAATTGATGGCACAATATCGCCGTCAACTGCTGGCGACCAATGGAAAAGGACGACGTTTCGCGGACGCCGGCCCAGTCACTCTCGGCTACCGGCTATCGTCTTCAGTATTTCCGGATGCCTACATTCCGGTAACCTACGGACGAGGTTTGTGGCTGCTGACGATGCTGCGCGACTATTTTTCCGACTACGAAAAACTGGAAAAGCGTTCGGCGGGAAGAACGGACGGAGGGCACTTTTTGGCTGCGCTTCGCGAGTTCGGCAGACGGTATGACCGGAGCACGGCCACCACGGATGACTTCCGCAAAGTACTTGAAGAGTTCCTGCCGGAGAATGCGAGCTTTGAGGGAGCGCGAAGCCTGAAGTGGTTTTTCGATGAGTGGGTGCGCGGCAGCTCGGTTCCCGAAATTGGTTTGAAGCAGGTTGAGCTGAAACAGCGCGGCGCGGTAACAGTCGCGAGCTTCTCGGTGATTCAGCAGCATTGCCCTGAGTCTCTCGTGACCTCGGTGCCGATCGTTGCCGAGTTGGCAGGAGGCAAACACGTTGACGTGGGGCGGGTCTTTGCCGACGGACATGAGTCTCAATTTAAGTTGAATGTCCCCCTAGGCACGCGGCACCTGTTAGCCGACCCGGAAAAGAAGCTGCTGCGGCTCTATTGAAAGAATTTGCGAAGTTTCCGCCGACAGATATACGAAACGGAAGTGGTTCCGCTATAATCGTCCCAGCCAGTAGTGCGGAGAGATGGCCGAGTGGCTGAAGGCGGCGGTTTGCTAAACCGTTGTACGGTCAAAAGCTGTACCGGGGGTTCGAATCCCCCTCTCTCCGCCAGTAACTTCTAAGTCATTGAGCACTGCGACTTATCGACATCGGCAGCCGAGCTGCCGGTTTGCTGTTTCTGGCCGAAAAACGTCATGTGTTTACGAAATCTCGTTTCGCTCCGAAAACGCGCCAGTTCGCAATAATTTTTGGAGCTTCCGTCCAGCCGACTGTCTTACTCCAGCACAATCTCCCCGGAACAATGTGCGCTTTTCCCCTTCGCAGCTTTCCCCCAAGATTCTGCTCACATCACCACCTTCCAGTCGTAGGATAGTGGCGAAAGGAAGACAGCCATGGAAGTGTCTGCAACTACAAAGGAACTACTTGAAGCCAAACGTGCTAAGGGGTTGGCCTTCGCCGAGCTTGGCAAGTTGATCGGGCGCGACGAAGTGTGGGTGGCAGCTCTGTTCTACGGGCAGGCGCGAGCGGACCACGATGAAGCTCAGAAGCTCGTCTCTGCGCTAGACCTCGGTAACGACATCGCGGACGCTCTCACCGATTTTCCCAGCAAGGGCATTGGCCCGGTGGTGCCGACCGACCCGTTGATCTACCGCTTTTACGAAATCATGCAGGTATATGGAATGCCGATGAAAGCTGTTATTCACGAGAAGTTCGGCGACGGCATCATGAGCGCCATCGACTTCAGCCTCCACGTCGAGAAAGAGGCTGATCCGAAGGGAGATCGCGTGAAAGTGACCATGTCAGGAAAGTTCCTGCCGTACAAGAAGTTTTAGACAATGGCAATCGCAGACGGATGCGTAGATTCATTCAGGGCAAACCTGCACTAATGAGTGCGAACATACTGGGATGTTAGAGCTGCTGCCTTGAATATACTGGTGGGAGCGACGCAAGCCGGGCTCTCGGAAATGTCTGTAATCCCAGCGGCTATCAAATGAGCACTGTATTGCTTATCGCAGGAGAGAATGTGCCTCTGTGTCCACTCCTTGAGAAGAGTAAGTAGCGTTAGGCTGCGCACAACTCTGCTCTCATTAAAGTCATTTCCCAAAGTCAACGCTCTCTCCATCAGCTTGGCGTGCTCATGTTTGTGACGGGAGTAGTCGGGATACTCAGCCCGAAGCATCATGTTTTCCTCATGAGTAAAATGCTCCCGACAGTAGGTTTCGAGACGCTTCAGAATAGCGGGGACGACTTGAGCGACGTTACCTTCCCTCAGGGCGCTGTATAGTTCATTTATCATCTCGAACAGCTTTTGGTGCTGCAGGTCGATCGATAGAATCCCGACCGAATATTCACTATTCCACTCTACAAGTGCCATTGCCATCCTTCTTGAAAAGCAACAAGGAGAATTCACTTCCAAATTAGACTGAATGTCTGTTGGGAAGCATATCGGCAGAATGGGAAAGAATGATGAGAGACTTATGCATGGTAGGTGATTTTTCGACCTCTCTCAGGTAAGGGCATTTAGCCGAGTCAGAGGGCTTTCCAATTCTGGATCTGAGACAGTTTGAATCCAGGTCTAAGAAACCTCTGCTACGCTACTCCCCGGTACAGTCGATCGAATTCTACTCAGCGTCAGACCCAGTTGAAGTATCTCCTTGTCCGAAAGTAGCACTCATGACCGGTACGTCAGGTTACTTCTGGAAGTCGTACTTAGGATAGTCATAAGGTACATATTTTTCGGGCAATCGCTCCAGAGGCAGCTCATGGCCAGTCTTAGTTTCGGCGGCTTCTCGCAGAGCTGTGATAGTTCCCGGAAGCCGCTCGTCTGGCGGTGTCCCCTCATGGCTGCATCTTCGGCCATGGTTATTCACATAAGTGCAAGCGAATGAAATGGCTATAAAGGACTATTCTGAAAAGCCTTACCTATTGTTCCAATTCCCCAGCCGGAACCACGCATCACCTGCGTGGTCCTCAGCATGTTTTTGGCTGGCAAGTTTACGTTCGCACACTCGAGGCAGTCTCTCGTCCGGCAAGTTGAAGAGCTCTTCCAGCCACTCTATTTGGGCAGTGGTCATTTCGGTGTCCATAGCTTGCCTCACAGGCTCCCAGCGACAACCCTTTGGATTACAGACCACAAGAAGGCACGTCAGATCATAAATTAGAATTTGATTAGAAGCCACAAACATCAGAGACTGATAGGAGACATTGTGAATCGCTATTCCGGCTGAGGCGGAGGAGCATTACTTCCAGAGTCTCTATCTCGAAGGCATTGAGCGCAATCGGGATAGAGACTGATTGCGGTCGCAGCAAGCACTGAGCCGATGCCCATGGCGGCGAATCCGAAATACCATGCGTTCGCATCCCGAAAGCCCCCGCTCACGTCGAGCGCGAATCCCGCTATCAGCGGACCGACGCTGGCCCCGAGGAATCCGATCAGTGCATACACCGCGAGCGTCGCCCCCTGCTCCTCAGGGCGCGAACTAGCTACCGCACCAGCGGTGAGCGCGCCGGAATCGGCGGCAATCGCCACATTGTAGGCGAACAAAGCAGCGAGGGTGAGCCAGAGCGAGAAGCCCAGGCAACCAACGCCAAGCAGACAAAGCGCAATGCTTGCAAACTCAAAGTATCGAATGTTGCGGTTGCGTGTTCCGGATTCCGCTGATTCCGCGCCAACAATACTGGCCGGAACCCCAATTAGAACAATCAGCATCGACCATCGCGCGACTGAGAGACTGGCGTTCGCGCGTCCGTAGTGATGCCACGCAAAAAGCAAGAACGTCGGCAGCCATGCGCGGAAGGCAAACATCTCCCAGCAGTGCCCACCATAGGCAAGAACGTAAGCCATCGCCTCCCGGTTCCGCAGTACGGGGCGGAAGTCGAGCGGATGGCGCTTTGCGCGAACTTCCGGCTCTCTAGGCACCGTGTTCCAAGTGGCCAGCGCTGTCAACATTGCGGCAATCAACGGCCCCGCTCCAGCAACTAGAAAAGATGAGCGCCATCCGTAGCGCGCTGCTACCCAGCCGCTCAGCATATAGGAAAGGCTGGTGCCAACGGCGAACGTCGTTGTGTAGTAAGGAACCGCCCGGATGCGCGTCCGTTCGCCTAGTCGCGTGGTGAGGATTCGCAAGCCAGGCATATAAGTTGCCCCGACACCAATCCCCGCCAGGGCTTGCAACAGCGATGCGCTCCAAAGTCCATTCGCAAAACGCCAAAATCCCATGCCGGCGCAGGCTCCTACAAGGCAGCCAGTCAGATAAATCTTCCGCGGATCGAAGCGGTCCGTAAGTGCCACCAGCAGTGGCACGGCGATGGTGTAACCAATGAAATATGCGCTGCTGATCCACCCGGCCCGGGCAGAGTCGAGATGCCAGAGGCGTGCCAGTTCGGCGAGCGTAGACGCAAACGTTGCCGAGCCCAACATGCCAAAGGTCTGAGCCAGGACAACTCCGCCAATCAGGCGAACTGATGACGAACTCTTCGTATCGCATTCTCCTGGGCAGCGGCAGGCTAGGCTTCTCTCATCTCACCTGGTAGCTCCCATACTCTATCGGCTCGGCTGAGTCGCGCATGTTATACAGTCAAGGTTGAATTGTAACGCCAAGGCCATTCCCTTCCGGCGCACGCACCAAGCTGGTGATGTTGAGCTGTTAGCTCGTGACGGGTTACCCAAAAAAACGCAATCACCTGGTTTGGGATGTCTTCGAGGATGCGCCGGGGTTGGTGATGGCACCCTGCGACGCCGAGGCGACCAACGCGGTGTATTTGGCATAGACGCCACCGCGATAGATCGCTGGTTTTGGAACGTACTGGTCCAGACGTTGCGTAAGAGTTGCGGGATCTACTGCAAAATTGATCGAGCGGGCGCTGACATCGATGTGGATGACGTCGCCATCAAGGATTGCGGCGATTGGGCCGCCGAGCGCCGCCTCAGGCGAAACATGGCCGATCATGAGACCGCGAGTTGCACCGCTAAAACGTCCGTCCGTGATGAGAGCCACGCTGTCACCGAGACCTTCGCCGACAATTGCCGCGGTCACGCCGAGCATCTCTCTCATGCCGGGACCACCCATAGGACCCTCATTGCGAATGACCACTACGTCGCCGCCACGGATAGTTTTTGAAGTGACGGCATTCATCGCTTGCTCTTCACTCTCAAAGACGCGCGCTGGGCCCGTGTGGCTCAGCCGCTCATGTCCGCTGATCTTGGCAACGCATCCTTCGGGAGCGATGTTGCCACGCAGGATAACGATACCGCCGGATTTTTTCAGCGGTCGGTCTGCTGGGGCTATCACCTCTTGGCCAGGGGTTTCATGCGCTGCAGCCGCTTCTTCTGCAACTGTCTTACCGGAGACGGTGATCGCGCCGCCGTGGAGCAAACCGAGACCGAGCAGACGTTTAGCAAGTAGCCGAATGCCACCGGCTTCATGCACGTCGGCGGCAACAAAGCGCCCGGAGGGTTTCAGGTCGGCGAGAATTGGAGTGCGCTCACTGACGATCTGAAAATCGTCGATCTCCAGCGCTACGCCGGCCTCGCGTGCAATGGCAAGCAAGTGGAGAACTGCGTTGGTGGAACCGCTGGTGGCCGCAACCGCTGCGATCGCGTTTTCAAACGCTTCAGGTGTCAGAATGTCGAGCGGACGCACACCGCCGCGAAGCATCTTCATCACCACTTCGCCGCACCGCAGGGCAACCTTCTCTTTATCCGGAGAGAGCGCAGGCACGCTGTTGAAGCCCATTGGCGAAAGGCCAATTAACTCCATGACGGTGGACATGGTGTTGGCCGTGTACTGGCCTCCGCAGGCTCCTGCACCGGGGCAGGCAACATTCTCCAGCGTCTTTAACTCGTCATCGCTGATCTTGCCGGCGGCGTTTGCCCCAACGGCCTCGAAGACATCCTGAATTGTGACGTCCTTACCTTTGTATTTACCTGCGGCGATGGTGCCGCCATAGAGGATGAAGCCGGGAATATTCAGGCGGGCAAGAGCCATAGCCGCAGCAGGGATCGTTTTATCGCATCCGACAATGCAAACCACGGCGTCAAACAATTGGCCACGGCAAACCAATTCGATGGAGTCGGCAATGATCTCGCGGCTTACCAACGAGGCGCGCATTCCCTCTGTGCCCATGGTTTCTCCGTCGCTGATAGCGATGGTGTTGAACTCCATGGGCGTTCCTCCGGCCACGCGGATGCCCTGCTTCACCTTTGCGCCAAGCTCCCGCAGATGGAAGTTACAGGGCATGGTCTCAATCCAGGTATTGGCAACCCCGATGATCGGCTTTGCCAGGTCGGCGTCACTGAAGCCGACTGCCTTAAACATGGCGCGAGCAGGAGCTCGGTCTCGCCCTTCAGTGATGTTGCGGCTTCTATGCTTCAGGTCCATGGAGAGTCCCATTCGAGAGAAGATGTGAGACGAGTGCAGAGCCTACGGAATACATACCACCATTCGTTTGAGATGCATGGAGCGGAAACCGCGAAGCTATGCCAAGACAAGGGAATCCACGAATCAGGACGATGCCCGTTGGGCTGGTCGCCCGGAAGATCTTACGATCCATTCCAGACGACGACCCCCGGCAAACGCTGCTGCTGCGTTTTGCCAGGGGTCTGTTTTCTTGCGGCCAGGGAGAGCTCCTCAGCGCGCTATATCAGTGTTGGATGCGCCTTAGATTCTTAGGCCAACGGCTTTTCCGCTGCCGCATTCTTCCCGCTCAGCCTGCCAAAAACGATGGCAGCGGCAGTGCCATTGCCTCCAACACGGAAGTCTCCGTGCGTGCCTCCAGAAACCTCGCCTGCGGCATACAGCCTGGGGATGGGTTTGCCTTCGCGGTCCAGCACCTGTGCGGTGCTCCCTTTGGTTCGCAGCCCGCCCAGCGTCTGATGCGCGCCAATCTGTGCCGGGCTGGCGAAGAATGGAGCCTTCTCAATGGGCTTCAGATTAGCCGCCGCTTTGTGGAACTGCTTGTCTTCGCCCTTGCTGGCCGCTTCGTTGTATTGCTTTACGCTGGCGAGGAATTTATCCGTAGGCACGCCAAGCTTCTCCTTGAGCACCTTGGCAAGCTCTTCCAGTGTGTCTGCTTTGAAGCATAGATTTTGCTTCAGCATATCGGCCGTCATGGCATCGTTGGAGCTCTTCTGGCAGCGGTCGTCCGCGATCCAGAGTAGAACCTTCTTGGGCTGTAGCAGAATGGCGCTGTTCATGTCCGCTTGTTTTGCGTCCTCGGCCATAAATCGCTCGCCGTTCAGGTTCACGAAGATGGCGGAGTCTTTGCCGCTACTCACGACTGAACCCGATTTCTTGGTGAAGTAGTTGCATGGGAACGCGGTCTCGATATAGTCCATCGCCACCACATCCGCACCTTCGTCCTCGGCCGCTAGAATGGCTTCGCCGGTGGCTCCGGGCGCATTGGTCGTGGGTATTTCCGCGTCCAGTTGCGGAGCGTACCTGGAACGCATCTGGACGTTTGCGCTGAAACCGCCGCTCGCCAGAACCACGGCTTTCTTACCCTTGATGTAAAGCTTTCTCCCCCGGTGTTCCACCTCTACGCCCTGTACCGCGCTGGCCAGCGGTTTCTCTCTCACCACGCCAGTCAATTTGTACTCCAACAGGATGGGAATCTTCCGCTTGTCTACCTGCGCCTTCAGAGCGCCGACGATGGCCGCACCTTTTCCGTTGTTGGCCGGAGCATGTCCGCGCGTCCCAAACACTTTAGGCACGAACTCGACGCCCATTTTTTGCAGCCACTGAATCCCGCTCATGGCATTCTCGACCATGAACTTGACCTTCTCCGGATCGCCCAGATAGTCGCCGGAAGCCAGCGTCTGCTTGTAGAAAAGGTCAGTCGAATCCTGGATGTTCTGTTTCTTCTGGAGTTCCGGATCGACCGCATTGAAAAAGCCGTTGGCGGTAATCGAGTTGCCGCCCACGATGGGGGCTTTCTCGATCAGAACTACGCTGCTGCCCGCGTCGAATGCCTCCAACGCAGCGGTGAGTCCTGCATAGCCCGCGCCCACCACCACCACGTCAGCCTCTCTGTCCCATTTGCCGGGCGTGCGAACGGCTTTTAGTTCCGATGGAACCAGCAATTGATCTGCTGCAATGGCTGCTACTGCCACAGCGGCTGTTGAACCTAAGAATTTTCTTCTGGATAACGTAGACTTCTCTTTCTCATCCATGGACACTCGCCTCGCATTCGATTTCACAACAGGAAATACGTTAAGGTGCTTCATTCGTGGGAGCCGCGCCAAGTGCAACCATCACACGGCAATGTGTCAGCCCGGAACCTATTGCCCACCTGCAGGGATTGTCATCCTGAAATTGTTATGGCAATTGAGGCAGTAAACCGAGGAGTCTGAGTGAGCGTGATGGCAGACCGTGCACGCAACGTCACCCAGATGAGATTTGTGGGGATTGCGTCCTGGAAGGTCTTTCGGAGTAGTCTTGGCCGCAAGCTTTTCCAGAGGACCGTGGCAACTCAGGCACCGGCTATTCTCGACGGTTGTATCCAATAGCGGTGCTTCCTTCCCGTGGCAGCCGCCACAGTCGATCTTCGCCATTGCGTGTAGATGATCGGTATGGTTCGATTGCGCCCAGGAGTTAAGCGATTCCTTCATGGCAGCCAAGTCATCCTCTTTGGGGGCTCCCCAAGAAATGCTTTGTCCAATAATCCCAAAGCTCTTCCCTGGTACGTAGCTGTGACAGACGGTGCAATCGAGGCTGACCTTCGCGCCTTCATGGGCAAGGTGGATACGCGTTGAGAACCCGTTTTCTTGGGCAGTTCCTCCCTCCGTCGCGAGGATATGGCATTTGGCGCAGGCCGCAAAGCTCGCCTGTCCTATCTCTGGATGGTTTTTGGGAAGCACAGAAGCCAGCTCGCTATGGCAAGACGCACAAGGACCTGACGCAGGGTGTGAACCGAGGGGCTTGGATGAGGCCAGGGAGCCCGAGACAAAGGAGCAAAGCACGAAAAACAAAGAGACCGTCCGCAATGTGACCATAATTACTTCCAGAGAGAAGATTGCGGCACTGACTAGGTAGGCAGTGCCGTCTTTTGAAAACTCAGGGACATTCTTAAAGTTGCCTTGGCAATAACGCCAAGTGAACCGGCTTCATCTTGCGAATTACTTCGAAGGCTCCAGTCCTTTTTCTCGCAATACCGGAGCCACCGCTGGGGAAGACAGAAATGCAATCAGCCTTTTCGCGGCACGTTGGTCGGCTGCACCGGGGCTGACTCCTGCAGACAGCACCGAGTAGCTCTGTATCTCTGCAGGCAGCGGGCCGAGGATCTCCACGCCGGGAACCGGCACGAGCTCACTGATCATTTGCATCGCAAGTTCGGCATCGCCCGCTGCAACAATGGTCCCCGATGAGGTCCCGCCAGGCGCCAGCTTGGTTTTGGGCGCCAGCTGTTCCGCCAGACCAAGCTTCTTGATGACTTCCGCGATATAGATCCCGCTTGTGCCGCCTTCGGCTGGGTTTGTGTAGGAGATGGACTTGGCATTGAGCAACGTTTGCCTGAAGGCTTCAACCGTACTTATGTCAGGCCGGGGCGCACCGCGGCGGATCGCAACTCCAACGCCAGCGCGGGCAACGTCAATGCGGCTTTGCTCAACAACCTTGCCCTGCTTTGCCAGATTTTCCAGCGCTGGTTTGACAACAATGATCAAATCAAAGGCTTCGCCCTTGTTGACCTGGTTCACCAGCCCGCCGGTTGCGCCATAGGTGATAACCAGCTTGTTCCCAGTCTCGCGCTCGAATTGCGGCCCCACATTTGCCATCACCCCTTTAAGAGCCTGGGTGCAGAAGACCTTTATCTCGGAACTGAATGCATGGGACGGAAATACAACGCTACCCAATAGAAGCAGTACGATCCATGTGTTGTGTATGGAAGGAAGAATGACTCCAACAGTCTTATGCATCATGATCTCCTCGACTCCACTACTTTTTCGTCGCGAAATAAATCTCACACACGACTGAACTCTATAGAGCTCGATATACCGTGTCAACGATTTCCCTCGCCGCGCATTTCCTGGCGCGCCACGCACTACTTCGGAGGTTCCAGTCCGGTTTCCCGCAATACCGGGACCACCGCAGGAGAAGTCAGAAAAACAATTAGCCGCTTCGCAGCGCCCTGCTCCGCTGCGCCGGTGCTGATTCCTGCCGACAACACCGCGAAGCTCTGTATCTCTGCAGGCAGTGGTCCAACGACTTCCACGCCGGCAACCGGTATAAGGTCACTCGTCATTTGGATCGCAATCTCGGCTTCGCCCGATGCGACAAGAACGCCTGACGAAGTTCCGCCGCGCGCCAGCTTGGTCTTGGGCGCAAGTTGTTCGGCGATTCCAAGCCTTTTGATGACTTCGGCGATATACACTCCGCTCACGCCGCCGTCGGCCGGGTTTGTATAGGCGATGGACTTGGCATTGAGCAACGTTTGTTTGAACGCTTCAACCGAACTGATGTCCGGACGAGTCGCACCGCGACGGATCGCAACCCCAACTCCGGCGCGGGCAATGTCCGTGCGGCTCCCGTCGACAACCTTCCCCTGCTTCGCCAGATTTTCCAGCGCAGTATTTGACACGATGACCACGTCAAAGCTCTCGCCCTTATTGACTCGCGCCACCAGTCCACCGGTGGGGCCATAGGTGACAAGGAGCTTACTCCCGCTCTCGTGCTCGAACTGCGGTCCCAGCTTTGTCATCACCCCGGTAAGCCCCTGAGTGCAGAAGACCTTAATCTCAGAGCTGAATGCGTTGGACGGAAACATGACGCTACCAAGCAGAAGCAGTCCGATCCAGGCGCGGCCCATAGAAGAAAATTTCATTCCAATAGTCTTATGCATTTACGATCTCCTCAACTCCACTTCTCTTCGCCAATTCCGGGCCAGTCGCGGGAATGCCCGCTACGAACACACCGGCGTGGAAGCCCATTTTCAGTGGCAATATGAAATGTACATTCGACTGAACTCTACAGAGCTCAATATGTCGTGTCAACGATTTCGGAAGCCCGAGGATGTAAGCAATGGCAACTTCGGCGCGCTTCCACATTCCCTTCGCATGGAAGGCGATCGCTCTGCATTCAATTTTCTTCAGCCTGGAAACTAGCGGGAGGATATTACCCGGCCAATGGCCGCCGCGCTGTCTGCGTCCGACGAACCAATTGCGGCATCGATAATCTGCACGATGTGGAACAAGGGGAGAGCATGGCCTGCTCTTTTGAGTCCACTTGCAATGTGCAGTAGGCATCCTGGGTTTGCCGAAACCAGCGCCTGTGCCCCTGAGTGAATGACGTACTGAGCCTTGCGGTCGGCGAGCTGCCTCGCGGTCTCTGGCTCAAGCAGGTTGAACACACCAGCGGAGCCGCAACAGGTCGCGGCCTCTGGAAGATCGATCAGCGCGAGTCCGGGAATCGCCTTCAACAGCTGCCTTGGCTGCGTGCAGATGCCCTGCGCGTGCTGTAAATGGCATGAGTCGTGATAGGCGATCTTGAACCGAAGAGGATTGATTGGTGCGTCAATCCCAAGCTCTGCAATCAATTCGCTTATGTCCCGGCATTTCGCCGCGAAGACTTTCGCGCGTTCTGCAAACTTCTCGTCATCTCGCAGCAGATGTCCATACTCTTTCATATTCGAGCCGCACCCGGCAGAGTTGATTGCAATAACGTCGACGCCAGCTCGTTCGAAAGCCTCAATCAATCGGCGCGCTGCGTCCAACGCCTCGGGTTCGCGTCCTGCGTGAGCCATCAGCGCGCCGCAGCATCCTTGTTCCGGCGGCACTATGACTTCACAACCCAGGGCTGCAAGAACCCGCACGGTTGCTGCATTCACGTCACCGAAAAAAACGCGCTGTACACAGCCCAACAGCACTCCAACTTTCAGACGCGGCTTACTCCGTGGCACAACCGTGCGCGGGATCGGCGCGAATAGAGCGTGAAGACGAATCTCAGGCAGGAGCGATTCCATTGAGCGAAGACGTTCGGGAAGCAGGCTGAGCAGTCCACTCGCGCGAAGCAACCAGCGCAGCCCCGATCTCTGATAAAGCCAAAGCGGAAGCATCAGCCAATGCATGCGTTTCGGATAAGGAAACACTGCGAAGATCAGCTTGCGAAACAACCTATCGAGAAGCGGCCGCTGATAATTGCGTTCAACCTGTGCCCGCGTTGCTTCAATCAGTTTTCCATACTGTACGCCTGAAGGACATGCCGTCACGCAGGCCATGCACCCCAGGCACTTGTCAAAATGACTGACGAATCTGGCGTCCATTGCCGCTATCCCACCTTCTGCGGCCATCTTCATCAGGTAGACGCGGCCTCGTGGGGAATCCATCTCCTCGCCCCAAAGCATGTAAGTCGGACAAGCAGGAAGACAAAAACCACAATGCACGCACGTGTCGATCAACTCCATCGATGGCGGATGATGCGCATCGTAGACACTCAATGTGTTCTGTTTTACCAGCGATTCGACAGGTACAATCCCCTGCATCAGATGCCTCCCACGAATCGTCCACGGTTCAGGATTCCGCGGGGATCGAACTGTTCCTTCACTTTCTTCATCAGCGGTAAAGCGTTACCAATGTCGCCCCAGACATCTACCTTCTGCCTCACCGCCATCGGCGCCTTCAGCAGGACCACAGTTCCGCCCGAGGGTGCCAGAAACACGCGCAGAGCCGGTATGAAACCGGAAATCTGAGCCCAGTCGGCAGCATCGGCTCGCAGCCAGGCAAGCCCAGTTGACTGCATCACCAAAGACCATTCCGCATCCACGCTCAACGCTTCTCTCACAAACTCGGCTGTCGAACTGAGCTGGTTTGGCAACATGCTCAGCTTGCAGATCGTTGCGGATTCGCCACTCTTCCAAAGTTGTTCGCGCGCCTGCCACGGGTCGCTTCCGTGCTCCACCGGTTTCGCTCCGCCAGCAAGTTTGCGCACGATCTCTGCCTGCGCGGCGATCCCCGCAGCAATTCCGTCGAGTCTTACATCGACCTCGACCATTCCAGACGCTTCGGTTCTCATCTGCAACCCGGTGGGGACTGCAATCGAATCTGTCACGGAGAGCATGAACTGGTTTGCCGTCTCGCGATCAACGAACTGCAAAGTAAGGGTTCGTGAGCTCTCCGGAAGCGGGTGCAAGCGAAACACGGCCCGCGTAATGATTCCCAGCGTGCCAAGTGCGCCGGACATCAACTTGGGCAGGTCATAGCCAGCAACGTTCTTAACCACTTTTCCCCCGCTTTTTGCAATCGTGCCATCGGGAAGGATCACCGTGATTCCGATGATGAGATCGCGCACGCCGCCATAGCGCACCCGCAATGTACCGCTGTCATTTGCTGCCAGCACGCCGCCAACCGTCGCACACTCCGGCCAAAGAGGATCAAGTGCAATCCTTTGGCGATGTGGAGACAGTGCGCCTTGAATCTGCCGCATCGTCGTTCCCGCCTCAACCATGATGGTCATGTCCCCTGGCGCGTGCTCCAATATCCGGTTAAACCGCGCGGTCGATATCAACAAATCGATAGCCTGCGGCGCGCTGCCCCAATCAAGTTTTGTGCCCCCGCCGCGCGGGGCCACCTGCATTCCTGCCCGGTTTGCATATTCCAGCACTCGCGCCAACTCAGCTTCATTCGCGGGTTCCGCGTATAGCTCAGGCACCACTCCGCAAACCGCATCCGCAGGGCCTCCGTGACGGAGATAGCCCTCCACGACAATTGCGCGAAGAGCTTGCTCCGAAGTGGTCTTTGCGAGTTCTGGCATGGTTAGAAGAACTGCGCCTCTCCAGAAATTTCGCGCGGATGCGGGACGTATGGTCCCTGCTTCTCAGCGCACAACGGAGTGCGTGGAAAAACCTTTCCCGGATTCGATAGATGGTCGGGATCGAAAGCGCATCGCACTAACTGCATGGTCTCTAAGTCGGGTTCGGCGAACATCTCAGACATGAACATCTTCTTCTCCTGCCCAACTCCATGCTCACCCGTGATCGAACCTCCAACCCGCACGCAAAGCTTCAGAATCTCGCCTGAAAGCTCCTCCGCATCGTGTTCTTGTCCTTCGATGCGCCCATCGTACAAAACCAGCGGATGGAGATTGCCATCTCCCGCGTGGAAGACGTTTGCAACGCGCAGTCCAGCCACGGCGCTTAGCCGTTCAATCTCGTCCATCACTTGCGGAAGTGCGGTCCTCGGAATCACTCCATCCTGAACGATGTAGTTGGGAGAAATGCGTCCCATGGCCGCGAAAGCCGCCTTGCGTCCCTTCCAGATCACCATCCGTTCTGCTTCTGACTGCGCAACTCGAATCTCCGACGCGTGATGTTTCTCGCACTGCTCCTTCACCTGCGCCATCAGCGCCTCCACCTCGGCTGCCGGGCCATCCAATTCCACCAACAGGAGCCCGCCACAGTTGGGGTAGCCGGCATGTACGGATGCTTCCGCAGCCTGGATCGCGAGGTTGTCCATCATCTCGATTGCCGCCGGCAAAATGCCGGAGCCGATGATGTCGCTTACCGCCGCCCCCGCGGTGTTGGTTGAATCGAAGGCGGCGAGCAGAGTCTGTATGACCTCAGGGCGCTTTACGATGCGCAGCATAACTTTGGTTGTGACTCCGAGCGTTCCTTCCGATCCGACAAAGACACCCGGCAGATCATATCCCGGCGTATCCAGTGTGGTTCCTCCGAGCTGCACTAGTGAGCCGTCAGGCAGCACCACTTCGAGTCCCAGAACATGAGTGGTCGTAAAGCCATATTTGAGGCAATGCGCGCCGCCGGAATTTTCCGCAACGTTTCCTCCAATTGTGCAGATAGATTGCGACGAAGGATCGGGCGCGTAGAAGTATCCAAACGGAGCCACGCGTTGAGTTACGGCTGCGTTGATTACTCCGGGCTCCACTACTACGCGCGCATTCGGAATATCCAGTTCGAGAATGTGGTTCAAGCGTGCGAGGCTGATTACAATGCCGCCCTCAACCGGAAGCGCGCCACCGCTCAGTCCGGTGCCTGATCCGCGGGCAACGAAGGCAACGTGCTCCTCTGCGCAGAGCCTCACGATCGCCTGCACTTGTTCAGCCGTGGAGGGCAGTGCGACGGCCAGTGGAACAACCCGGAAATTCGTCAGCCCGTCGCACTCATACGTGCGCAGTTCATCCCGAGATGTGATCAGCCCCTCACCCACAAGCGAGCGCAGCGCTTGGATGAACGTCGCATTCATTCTGCCTCCAGTCATCCACTCGGTATCTTCAGATGCAGCAATTCGGCCTGCGTTTCGCTAAATCCGACGGGGAGAGCAGCAAGTCGCCACAAAACCTTGTTTCCGGAAACCGTAGTAGCTGCTCCGCACTGCCAGCGCTTACTATGTAACGTAGGGGGCGGAAGTGATTGCGCGAACCATGCTTTTTGTGCCGGGCGACAAGGAGAAACTGCTCCTGAAATCGCTGGGGCTTGGAGCGGATGCCGTCATCTGGGACATCGAAGATGCGGTTGCCCCGCCGGAAAAAGAGCTGGCGCGAGCCGCTATTGGGAATGCGTTGCAAGCTGCTCCGGCAAAGCATGTGTCGGTCTATGTGCGAATCAATCCATTCAGCAGCAACATGCTCGACGCCGACCTCGACCAGATAGTCCGGCCGGGGCTGTGTGGGGTGGTCTTGTCCAAGGCTGAGTCGCCGGAGCAGGTGAGAGAGCTGGACTTGGCGTTGAGCCGCTTGGAACGGGTCAACGGGCTTCTGCAAGGGGCAATCGAGATCAACTGCCTGCTGGAGACCTGCCTCGGCGTGCTGAATGCCTACGCAATCGCGAAAGCGTCTCCCAGAGTTGGTGCCCTGTCTTTCGGCGCCGAAGATTTCACTCTCGATCTCGGCACTACACGATCCCGAGAGGGAGACGAGATTGCATATCCGCGTTCGGCTGTAGCTTTGGCGGCGGGAGCAGCCAAGATTCTGGCCATCGACACCGTTTACCCCGACCTAAATGACGAGGACGGCTTGGCGAACGACTGCCGCATCGCACGCAGCTTGGGTTTCAAAGGCAAGCTTGCAGTTCATCCCAAGCAGCTGGCGACAATCAATCGTGAATTTTCGCCCTCCAGCAGTGAGGTTGCCTACGCCGAAAAGGTTGTTCTGGCTTTTCGCAAGGCGCAAGAGGAGAACCGTGGGGTCATCACCGTGGATGGCAAAATGATCGACCTCCCTGTTGTCGAAAGGGCAAAATTGATACTGCGGTTCAAGGCGGAAAAGTGAGATGCTCTTAGAAAAAGCAGGAGTTCTCCCGGGCACAATGGCCCGAGCATCGCGGTTACAGGAGGAGCAATGGACTATATCAATCTTGGTAAAACCGGCCTGAAGGTTTCACGCATTTGTCTCGGCTGTATGACCTACGGAGCTCCCGTTGATGGCGAACCAAAGGGCGGCGGGAGGCACGCCTGGACCCTGAACGAAGAAGAAAGCCTGCCCTTTCTTCGCGAGGCCCTCGATCTCGGAATCAACTTCTTCGACACCGCCAACGTTTACTCCAGCGGTGCCAGCGAAGAGGTGCTCGGGCGGTTTCTGAAGGCAAACACGCGTCGCGAAGCAGTCGTCATCGCCACTAAGGTCAACGGTGTCATGCGCGACGAGCCCAACGGCCGTGGCCTTTCCCGTAAGGCAATTTTCTACGAGATCGATGAAAGTCTTCGCCGCCTGCAAACCGACTACGTAGATCTCTACCAGATTCACCGCTGGGATTATGAAACCCCTATCGAAGAAACACTGGAAGCCCTGCACGATCTAGTGAAATCCGGGAAGGTGCGTTATATCGGCGCGTCCACCATGTTCGCCTGGCAGTTCACCAAGGCGCTCTATCTCGCCGACCTTCACGGCTGGACTCGCTTTGTCACCATGCAGAATCACTACAACCTGCTCTATCGCGAGGAAGAGCGTGAGATGATTCCGCTCTGCCAGTCCGAGGGCATCGGAGTAATTCCCTGGAGCCCGCTCGCTCGTGGCCGCCTCGCCCGTCCCTGGCAGAGTGAAAGCACAAAGCGTTCCGAGACCGACCGGTACGCCAAAAATCTCTACTCGCAAACCGAAGAGGCTGACCACAAGGTTGTGGACCGCCTGGGCGTGATCGCTGAGCATCGTGGTGTTTCCCGTGCGCAGTTGGCGCTGGCCTGGTTGCTCGCCAAGCCCGGCATCACCGCGCCCATCGTCGGGGCCTCAAAGCCTCACCATCTTCAGGACGCCGTAGCCGCGCTCTCGCTGTATTTAACATCGGAAGAGATCACTTCCTTGGAGGAACCCTACACACCACATCCCTTATCGCCAAGGATTGGAAAGTAGCCCGGCAGAAGGGGGGATGACATGGCCAAGGCAGAGGACATGAACAACGTAGAACCAGAGGCGGCAGTAGCAATAGTCTGTGCGCAAGAGCCAAAGAGCTCATTTTTGCTGATTCGACGATCGGAGCGAAAGGAAGATTCCTGGTCGGGACATTGGTCGTTTCCAGGAGGGCGGCGCGAACCGGAAGACCCGGATCTGTTGCATACTGCCCTCCGGGAGCTTGAGGAAGAGTGCGGGATTCGTCTCAGCCGGGAGCAGAGCGAAGCTGTATTGCCACCCGTGCTGGCTAGGCGACGAACCGGTCCTTTCGTTCTGGTCGAGCCGTGCGTGTTCAAGATAGATGGTGAACTTCCCACGGTTGTGGATCCCGCAGAAGCCGTGGAAGCCGTCTGGGTTCCGCTAAGCGTCTGGAGTGATCCTGCCAGCCACTCTCTCCGCGGCGTGCCCGGTCGTCCACGGAATTGGCTCTTTCCCGCAATCGATCTAAAAGGAGTGCCGGTCTGGGGATTTACCTACCGCCTGGCGGTGGATTGGCTTGGCCTGCTCCCTGAACAGAACCAGATTGAGGAGGCAGGATTTGCCATGGCTTGCCGTGTCCTCGATTTCCTGCTCTCCCATGAACTAACGCTCAAGCGCGACTGGGAAGATTGCAAGCAGCTGGATTCACCTGAATCGAAAGTCGTAAAACTCGCTACGGTCGAAGGCATAATCCCGGTGGAATTGGTGATCTCCCACTTTTCCGCTCCGGGAAAGCTCTTTCCCAGCGTGAACCTTCTCGAAGTTCGTCCCGATCGGATTCGTGTGGCAGGGCTCGCCTTTGAGGAGTACCTGATTTCGACATCCGCTTAACGGTCCGCACGCCTGTTCAGCTTGCAACCGTCTTGTATAGTATTTCCTCGGAGGAACGTCATGCGCCTGTTTGCTGTGCTCTTCTGTTTTCTGCTTGCCTGTCCGCTCTTATCCCAGGCCGATACCATGCAACCCTCCGCTCCCAATAACAGCTTCGATCAGCTTGCGGCGCAGTTCATGTATGACTCTCTTGCGCTCTCGCCGGTCAATGCGTCGCAGGCCGGGTACCATCGCCACACCGATCCGAAGACCGGAAAAACCATCGAGCTCGATGCTCAGCTCGACGATCTAGGACCACAAGGCATCGCCACGCAGCTTGCCTTCTATCGCAATTGGCGAGCGCGCTTCCTGGCTGTCGACCGCAGCACTCTCAGCAAGGAGCAACTCGCCGACCTCCAGCTCATCTCCGATCAGATTGGCTTCTCGCTCCTCGAACTGGAGAAGATCCAAAGCTATCGCCACGACCCGACAACCTATGTCGAACTCATCGGCAACGCGCTCTTCCTGCCAATGACGCAAGGCTACGCTCCCGCCGAGCTGCGGATGAATCACGTGCTCTCACGTATGGAACAGATTCCCCGCGCGCTGGAGCAGGCAAAACAGGTGCTCACCGACGGCGATCCTATCAAGACCTCGACCGCAATCGAAGAGAATGCCGGAAACATCGAACTCATCCAGAACACGGTCAAGGCTGCCATCCCCTCCGGTTCACCGCTCGAAGCTCGTTACAACGCCGTTGCCCCAAAAGCCGTCACTTCCCTGCAGGATTTCTCGAAATGGCTGCATGACGTCTATGGGCCTCGCCCAAGCAAGGTCACCTGGCGACTGGGCAAAACTTTGTACGCTGAAAAGTTCCGCCTTGTGATGGAGACGCCGGTCTCCCCGGAACAGATGCTGGCTTCCGCCGAGAAGGAAATGGGCGAGGTCCGCGCAGACATGCTTCGACTGGCTGAGCCCATGCACAAGCAGATATATCCCTCGCACGGCGATCACAACGACCTGCACGGCGAAGCACGCGAGAACCTCATTATCAGCGAAGTCCTCTCGCGCATCTCCGACGACCACGTCAAACCCTCGGAGTTACAAAGTCACATTGAAGGCGACCTGGCGGGCATCATCGAATTCATCCGCGAGAAGAAGATTGTGGACCTCGGCCCGCGCAACAATCTCAAGGTGATTCCGACGCCGCCATTCATGCGCGGCACGTATTCGGTAGCGGGCTTCCACGCCCCTCCACCGCTTGAGCCCGGAGCCGAAGCGCAGTACTGGGTCACACCCATTGCCCCCGATACACCCCCCGCGAAGGCAGAGTCCTTGCTCCGCGAGTACAACAATTACACGCTCAAGTGGCTGTCAATTCACGAAGCACTGCCCGGTCACTACGTGCAGTTTGAGCATGCCAATGACGTGCAGCCGGAGTCACGCAGACTGTTGCGCGCCGTGCTGGGCAACGGAGCCTATATCGAAGGTTGGGCCGAGTACATTGCACAGATCATGATGGATGAGGGCTATCTCAACTATGACCCCAAGTTCCACATGGTCATGCGTAAAATCCGCCTCAGGGTTCTCGCCAATACTATCCTCGACATCCGCCTCCACACCATGCACATGACGGACGAGCAGGCAATGGAGTTGATGACTGAACATGCCTTCCAGACCCAGGCCGAAGCCGACGGCAAACTGCGGCGCGCCAAGCTGAGTTCCGTGCAATTGGTGACCTACTATGTCGGAATCCATGACTGGCTCGCCTTGCGCAAAGACTACCAGGCACAGGCCGGAGCCTCTTTCACCAACGCGGAATTTCACGATCGCGCGTTGAACGAAGGCCCGCTGCCAATCATGCTGCTGCGCGGAATTCTGCTCACGAAGAACTAAACAGGGCAGCCCACATCCGCCTTCTTTCGGCGAATGTGGGATTGTCATCCGAAATGATCCGCTACTGGATCTCGTCCTTTTGCATGTAGTGCGCGGTATCTACCGTCCAGCCGAGTTTCGTCTGAATCTGTTGCCGCAAAGCCTCAGATGAATCCGGCTCGCCGTGCACAATGTGCGTGCTCTGCGGAGTTCGCTTGAAGCTGTGCAACCACTCCAGTAGTTCATCCACATCGGCGTGGTCGCTGAACTGTTCCAGTGCCGCAACCTGCGCCCGCACCGGAACGATCTCGCCGAAGATCTTCACCTCGCGCGCGCCTTCTTTGATCTGGCGTCCGCGCGTTCCCGCCGCCTGGTAGCCAATGAACAGCACCAGGTTGCGTGGGTCCGGCAGGCGCTGGATCAGGTGATGCTGAATCCGTCCGCCCATGCACATTCCGTTCGACGAGACAATCACCGAAGGATAGTGACTCTCGTTGATCTGCTTGGACTCCTGCGCCGTGCTGGCAAAGTGAAAGCCTGGCCACTTCAGCGGCGAGCCATGCCGGGCAATCAAATCCTTCGTCTCCTGGCTGAACTCTTCGCTGTGCTTTAGGAAGATCTGCACCGCGTGAATCCCCATTGGCGAATCGGCATAGACTGGAATGCGCGGAATCTGTTTGTTCTCCATCAGTTCCTCAAGCAGGAAGAGGAACTTCTGCGTCCGCTCCACGGCAAAGGCCGGAACCACAATGCTGCCGCCGCGCTTCACCGTACTACTGATCAGCTCCGCCAGCATGGGCATCACGTCCTGTTGTGGATGATGGCGGTTTCCATAGGTGGACTCCATCACCAGCACGTCCGGCGACTCACCCTCGTTCGGTCCCGAGTGAACCACCTTACCCGGCGTGCTTCCGCTGTTGCGCACCCGTCCAATGTCTCCGGTAAACAGCAGCTGGCGCTGCGTGCCGTTGGCCCCCAGCGTAATCTCGGCCATCGCCGAACCCAGAATGTGCGCCGCGTGCACAAAGCGAAAGCTGACACCGTCAGCCAATTGCACAGTCTCGCCGAAACCCACCGCCTTAAAGCGCGATAGACACTCTTTCGCCTCCTCCATCGTGTACAGTGGCAACGCAGGCGAGTGCTTGGAACTTTTGCGTTTGTTGTGGAACGCCGCGTCTTCCTCCTGCAGATAGCCGGAGTCGGGCAGGATGATGCCGCACAGATCCACCGTCGCCGGTGTGGCGTAGATCGTTCCCTGGAAACCTTCCTTATAGAGGCGCGGAATCCAGCCGCAGTGGTCCAGGTGAGCGTGAGTCAAAATGACGGCCTGCACCTCACGCGCCGGAAACGGAAGGTCCGTCCAGTTCTTCAGCCGCCATTCCTTCTGCCCTTGGAAGAGTCCGCAATCTACCAGCAGCTTAAAATCGCTGCCCCCTGCTGCCGCTGTATCGATAAGGTGTTTCGACCCTGTGACCGTACCGGCTGCACCAAGAAATTGAATGTAGCTCACGCTTCTCCCTCCAGGATTTTCGATCCTTACATCCTTAGCCAGAGACTTTCTGCGCTCGCGGTTTGGGTACCGTCTCCTTGATTTCAGTCGCACGCAGGAAGTTGAAATCGCATCCCTGATCGGCCTGTGTCACCGATTCCAGAAAGAGCTTGCGATACCCTCTTTGCTGTGCTCCCGGCTCTGCTTTCTTCAGGGCTGCCGCGCGCAGCTTCAGTTCCTCGTCGCTCACCAGCAGTGAAATCGAACGTTCGGAAACGCTGAGCTTAATCCTGTCACCAGACTGCACCAGCGCCAGCGGACCGCCGATCGCTGATTCCGGTATCACATGCAATACGATTGTCCCGAAAGCCGTGCCACTCATCCTGCCGTCGGAGATGCGCACCATGTCCTTGACACCCATCTTCGCAAGCTTCTTCGGAATCGGAAGATACCCTGCCTCAGGCATTCCCGGTGCGCCAATCGGCCCAATGTTCTTCAACACCAGAACATCTTCAGGGTTCACATCGAGCTCCGGGTCGTCGATGCGATTCGCCATGTCCTGCGCGTTTTCAAACACCACCGCCCGCCCCTCATGTTCCATCAGCGAAGGCGATGCCGCCGATTGCTTGATCAGTGCGCCGCCCGGGGCGATGTTCCCCTTCAGGTACGCGATTCCCCCAACCTTGTATATCGGGTTACTGAGCGGCCGGATCAACTCCTGCGCAAACGGCGGTGCAGCCATTTCCAGCTCTTCGCCCCAGGTGCGCCCCGTCACGGTCAACGCATCTAGATGCAGCAGTGGCTTAAGCTCACGCATCAGGGCGACCATTCCACCGGCCTTATGGAAGTCCTCCATGTAGCCTTGCCCCGATGGCTTCAAATCCACCAGCACGGGAGTTTCGCGGCTCATCGCATCCAGTCCGTTCAGATCAATCGCAATACCCAGCCGCCCGGCAATGGCCGTCAGGTGCACAATGCCGTTCGTAGACCCGCCAATCGCCAGCAACACGCGCATCGTATTCTCAATCGACTTAGCCGTAATGATCTTGTCCGGCGTCAACTTCTGCGCAATCATCTTGACTGCCTGGGTACCCGTTTGCTCGGCAATGCGCATCCGGTCAGCCGTCACCGCTGGCGGGCAAGCTCCACCCGGAAGCATCATGCCCAGCGCCTCCGTCATGCAGGCAATGGTGCTGGCCGTACCCATCACCGAACAGAAGCCCACGCTGGCCACCAGCGCATTGTTCACATCTTCGATTTCATCCTTGTCAATCTGTTCGCCGCGATACATTCCCCAGTACCGACGGCAATCCGTGCAGGCTCCCACCCGGACCCCGCGATATCCGCCTGTCAGCATGGCTCCACTCACCAGCGAAATCGCCGGCACTCCGGCCGAAGCTGCGCCCATCAACTGCGCCGGAACCGTCTTGTCGCACCCGCCAATCATCACCACAGAATCCATTGGCTGCGCCCGGATCATCTCCTCCGTATCAATCGACATCAGATTGCGCAGATACATACTCGTCGGATACGCAAAGCTCTCGTGCAGTGAAATCGTCGGAAACACGATTGGCAGTCCACCGGCAAGCATCACGCCGCGTTTTACCGCATCGATCAGCTGCGGCGCATTGCCGTGACACGGATTGAAGTCGCTTCCGGTGTTGATGATTGCCACAATCGGGCGCGCCAGAACATCGTCCGTGTACCCTGCTCCCTTGATAAACGCCTTGCGAAGGAACAGCGAGAAGCCCTCGTCTCCATAGCTGGTCAGCCCTTTGCGGAGCCCTTGCTTATCATCGTTGCTCATAACACCCCCTTCACAGCCTCTCTTCGGCGCATCCTTTATTACGTTATTTCGTTCGCGTAGGACAGCACCTCATTTGCCGTGTTTCTGTGCCTCGTAGCGCGCCTTGTTCTCGGCATTCGGCGGATACAATCCCGGCAGAGGCACTCCTTTTTCCACTTCTTCCATAATCCAGGCTTCCAACCGCTCCTGCTCCTGTCCAAGTGTGGCTACTTCTTCTACCAGCTTGGCGGGAATCAGCACCGCGCCGTCGCCGTCGGCAATCACAACATCGTCGGGAAAAACCGCAACTCCCCCGCAGGCAATCGGCTCCTGCCAGTTGACGAACGTGAGCCCAGCCACGGAAGCTGGCGCCGCCGTACCCTGGCACCACACCGGCAGTCCCGTCCCCAGAACGCCCACCTTGTCGCGTACCACTCCATCTGTCACCAGGGCTGCAATGCCCCGCTTTTTCATCCGGGCGCAGAGCACATCGCCAAAGATACCGGCATCGGTCGTACCCATCGCGTCCACTACTGCGATGCATCCTTCCGGCATCGCCTCAATCGCGGCGCGGGTCGAAATCGGCGAACCCCAGGATTCCGGTGTGGCAAGGTCCTCACGCGCGGGAATAAAGCGCAACGTGAATGCGCGTCCTATAAGGCGCGGCTGCTCATGCCGTAGCGGGCGTGCTCCGCGCATCCACAGATTCCGCAATCCCTTTTTCAGCAGAATAGTCGTGACCGTTGCGGTTGAAACTCCCGAGAGTGCCTCGATAATTTTCTTATCCAGTTCCATTCTTCCCCCAATGATTTTGACCAGTGCATGGTCTTTCGATTTTAGAATCTCACGATGGCTGTAGACTGAGACAACCGAGCCGCCGCCGACGCTCTACGGACACTATACGCGCAGCCTATGCAAGCTGTTCGCAAAGCAATTGCCTTTGTCCCATTTAGAATGCATTGCACGCGCCAACCAAACTCTTGATTCGACAGCTCACGCGAACTAACTTACTATTCATTGATAAGACGATAATAAGGATTATAGACTGGCAAGAAACTGCAAACCGCAGGGGAAGCATGGGTCGGCACTCATGGAATCCACTGCTAAACCAGAGTTCGGAGGATTGAGATGGATTTAGGATTGCGCGGAAAAACTGCGCTGGTTCTTGGTGGTGGTGGAGGCCTTGGCGGGGCTATTTCCAAAGCTCTGGCTCATGAAGGTGCGCGGGTTGGGGTCGCGGACCTCGATCTGGCCGCTGCCGAAAAGACCGTTGAGGTAGTTAAACAAGCTGGCTCCCAGGGCCTTGCGCTCGGTTGGGATCTCGCCGACCTCTCCGTCATCGACGCGCGCGTGGCTGCGGTTGAGAAACAGCTTGGCCCCGTGGACATCCTCGTGAACATCACCGGCGGTCCGCCACCAACGCCAGCCGCAGGTCAAGATCCCGCTCTGTGGACCAAGAACTTCCAGTCCATGGTGGTGTCGGTCATCGCCATTGCAGACCGCGTGCTTCCGGGCATGCGCAGCCGCAAGTGGGGCCGGATCATTACCAGCACGTCGTCTGGCGTAATCGTACCCATCCCAAACCTTGCCGTTTCCAATGCACTCCGGCTCTCTCTGGTGGGGTGGTCTAAGACTCTCTCGCGGGAGATTGGGCGTGATGGAGTTACCGCGAATGTCGTGGTTCCCGGACGTGTGGCAACCGGACGCATCCGCTTTCTGGATGAAGCCAAGGCCAAACGTGAAGGCCGTTCCGTCGAGGAAGTCTCTGCCGAAAGCACATCCTCCATTCCACTGGGCCGCTACGGCACGCCGGAGGAATATGCGGACATGGTCACATTCCTGGCAAGTGAACGGGCGTCCTACTTAACCGGTTCCGTCATACGCGTGGATGGCGGCCTCATCGCAAGCATTTAGCAATGTCCGAAGGTATGCAACGCCGGACGTGGAGTTTTGGGGCTAGACATGGCATTCAATGAACAAGCTGGGGGTGTGTACGCAATTGCGGCCACCCCGTTTACTCCAGATGGGCAGGTCGACTTTGAATCCGTCGATCGCATGACTGACTTTTACCTTCGTTGCGGCGTCACCGGCCTTACGATTCTCGGCATCATGGGCGAAGCTCCCAAGCTCGACATGGCGGAATCCATGGCAATTACCAAGCGGGTCATCGAGCGCGCCAGCGGAGTTCCAGTGGTGGTTGGCGTCTCGTCTCCCGGCTTCGCGGCCATGCGGGCACTGGCACACGGTGCCATGGAAAGAGGAGCTGCCGGGGTCATGATCGCCCCTCAGCCTTCCCTGCGCACCGATGACCAGATCGTGAATTACTTCCGCCAGGCGGTCGAAGCAATCGGTACCGATATTCCCTTCGTCCTCCAGGATTATCCCCTCACCCTCGGCGTGATCATGACCCCCAAGGTCATCCGCCAGATCATCAACGATCATCCCTCCTGCGTCATGCTGAAGCACGAAGACTGGCCCGGCCTGGAGAAAGTCTCTGCCATGCGCGGCTTCGAGCAAGACGGAACCATGCGGCACATCTCGATTCTCTGCGGCAACGGTGCTCTCTTCCTCGATTTCGAAATGGAGCGCGGTGCTGACGGCGCCATGACCGGCTATGCCTTCCCAGACATGCTGGTCGAGTTGGTGAAGTTATCCAAGGCGAAAGAGCATTGTGCGGCCCACGATTTATTCGACGCCCACCTTCCGCTCATCCGCTACGAGCAGCAGCAAGGTGTGGGACTCGCCGTCCGAAAGTATGTGTTGCAAAAGCGGGGCGCAATCGCATACGATGCCCAACGCAAGCCTGCCAGCGCTCTGACTGCATCTGGCCGCCGCGAGGTGGATCTGCTGCTCAGCCGTTTGGCGCGGCACGATCCGCGCGCCAAGCTCTGACCGTCTCGGACGCTGACCGCTGCATCTCTGTGACCTCACCATCGTGGGGCCAGAATGGAGCTATGCAATGGATTCGGTAACTGTCGAAAACCCGCGGGCCGCCATTCCAAAGGCCCGCTGGATTCGCATCATTCCTCCCACCATCATCATTTACATCATCGCCTACATGGATCGGGTAAACATTGGCTTTGCCATGGCCGGAGGCATGAATCAGGCGCTGGGAATGTCGAAGGCCGTTGCCGGATTGGCAGCCGGCCTTTTCTTCTGGGGATACATGGTGTTGCAGATCCCCGGCGGTCACCTCGCCGAACACGGCAGCGCCAAAAAGTTCATTGCCTGGACAATTCTCGCTTGGGGCGGTGTCTCCTTCCTCACCGGATTCGTCCATCATAGCTGGCAGTTGATCGTGATGCGTTTCCTACTCGGAGTCGCCGAAGGCGGTGTCTATCCCGCGGTCCTGGTCGTAATCGGCAAGTGGTTTCCGCAGAAGGAACTCGGGCGCGCCAACGGTCTGTTCCTCATCAGCCTTCCGCTATCGGCAGCTGTTACGAATCCGATTTCAGGCTTTGTGGTCACCCACTATACCTGGCGTGGGCTCTTCTTCTTCGAGGGCATCGTCTCCCTGGCCTTGATCGCCATCTGGCTGCCCCTCATCAGCGACCGTCCTGAAGAAGCCAAGTGGATTTCCAAAGAAGAGAAAGAATACCTGCTCACCACGCTGGCGGCAGAAAGAGAAATTGCCGTAGCCAACATGAAGTCGGCCGGCCAAGTGAAATGGTCTTATAAGCAGCTGTTCATGGACAAGAACATCTGGATCATGGCAATCCTGTATGTCTGCTATACCTGCGGCACCTACGGATACCTGATCTGGCTGCCAACTCTGCTCAAGGACCTCACCAAGATGAGCCTTACCAGCGTAGGCTGGCTCAGCGCAGTGCCGCTCGCTGCCGCCGTAGTTGGCGTCTATTGGTTCGGCGCGCTGTCAGACCGCAAAGGCAACCGCCGGATCTGGTGCGCCAATGCTCTTTGGGGCTTCGGCATCGTGTTCTGGTTCGCTACCCTCTTCCCCAAACACATCTGGGTTTCCTATGTGCTCATCTGCGCAACCGGACTGCTCTCCAAAGCCATGCAAAGCCCCTGCTGGTCCATGCCCAACCTCGTCTTCCCCCCTGGAGTAGCCGGAGGCGCAAGGGGAATCGTCAATGGCATTGGCAATCTCGGAGGATTCCTTGGCCCCGTGCTGGTGGGATGGTTTTCCACAAAAACTGGAAACATGAACTATGGTATCTACAGTCTGTCTGTCATCCTTGTGATCGGCGGCTGCATAACCATGCTCATGCCTAAAATCACCGCAGGATACAAATACCAGGAGGAAGCGAAGCTGGCACAGAAGACAACGTAAGTTCGTTTCTGGCCATACGAGCACGTGAATGCATAATCTTTTGCAAGTTGGACGTTTTCCCCAGGAGCTGCAGGCCAGGATCGACAAGGAGTTTCGCTGTCACGCTGCTGAATCCGTCGCATCCGATCCTGGCCTGCGGTCGCAGATGGAAGGCATCATTACTCGGAGCGACTCCCCTATACCCGAGGAGTTAATCGCGAGTTTGCCGAACCTGAAGGTAATCTCCACGTCGGGCGTGGGATTTGATCGCATTCCGGTGAAGTTTGCCAATGATCGGGGCATCGTAGTTACCAACACTCCCGGCGTGCTGACTGCGGCGGTGTGCGAACTCGCCATTGGCATTCTCCTCTCGCTGCTCAGGGAGATCCCCGTCGCAGACCGTTTCGTTCGTGACGGCAAGTGGCGAACGCAAATTTTCCCGCTCACAACCAGTCTCTCTGGGAAATCCGTCGGCATCATTGGCATGGGCAGAATAGGACAGGGTATCGCCGCTCGCCTTGCTCCCTTTGGAGTTGATCTGCTCTATGCCGGGACCTGTCGGCCCCATCTTCCGTATCGTTATTTTGCGGATCGCTACGAGATGGCTTCCGCCTCTGACATACTCCTCGTCTGCGTTCCCGGAGGCGCGGCAACCAAGAATCTCATCAACGCTTCCCTTCTCGAAGCACTGGGCCCGGAAGGTTTTCTCATCAACATGGCCAGGGGTTCGGTGGTCGATGAACTGGCGCTGATCCATGCCCTGAAGCAACGGAAAATCAAGGGTGCCGGCCTCGACGTCTTTCACGACGAACCCAACATCAATCCAGAGTTTTTCGCCCTCTCTAACGTTGTTCTCACGCCGCATCTTGGCAGTGCTACCCGGGAAACCAGGGAAGCCATGCTGTGCTTGGCGCTTGATAATATTCGTGCCGTGCTAAGCGGTGCGCAGCCGCTCACACCGGTCTTCGGTTGATTATCGCTGGCGGCTCTCTCCCGCCTTCACCTTCTGGTTGTACGTCTCGGATTGGCCGCGCGGTATAGTCGGAGACTTCCAGCAGGAGTGCTGAAGGTGTTTGGCCAGAAACACGATCTGTCCGCAGTGATACGCGCAATGAACCAGCATTCGGTTGATCGCTTGCATCACCGAGTGCGCCTCGCCCCGGATGAAGATCGTGCGCGTCATGTCCTCTGGCGAGAGCGGTTCCAGCGCAGAGAACATACAGTTCCAGCCAGCCTCCCAAAGCTTCATCAACTCATCTCTGCCAGACGGCGGTTCCACAAACTCGCTGTCGCGTTTCCGGTCAGCCTTCTCCCCGTCGCTGGTCAGGAAGTCCGTCATACGCGACCGCATGTTCCCTGCCAGATGCTTAACGATCTGCGCAATGCAGTTCATCTCCGGGTCGAGCACCACGTAGAGTTGCTCGTCCGTCACCTGTACCATCGCCGCTTCCGCCAATTTCTTGTGATGGCGCAGCAGCGACAAAGAATCTTCAAGATAGGAGACCGTGAATTTTGCCATCGTGACATGGTATCCGAAAAGCCTGTTTTTCGGTCGGTCGCTGTGAGTTTAAGGTGGGGTAATTGGCCTTGCCGCAATGCGCCTTTCGATCCTGGACACGAACTTCGGGGCGAATCTCCTCACCATGTGCCCAAGGTCAGGCTCAAACGCGTGGAAGACATTGGCTCCCGCGTCGCCTCCAATGGTTGAACCAAAGTTGTTGAATGTCGCCGCAGCAGATCGCGCCCCATAGGGACGGCTGGAAGCATGGAGCGCGGCCGACGTCAGCACCCCCAAAAAGTACGCAGTGTTCAACCTCCCTGTTCCAGAGTCGTCATGCGTCACCAGAATGCGCGAAGCCGCATACATCGCTCGGCCCATAAAACTGTCACTCGTCGGACCCCCATAAAGTGGCGCCTGATAGAGTGATGGATTACGCGGCATCCCATACAAGTACCTACCCCAAAAACCGCCAAACGCCTTTCCCGTACCCGCCGCGTGATCGGATGCAGTGAGCCTGGGCTGCAATCCCCCGGCTGAATATCCCAGTTCCATCTCGCCAAGTGCCAAAGGCGAGTCTGCTTCATGGACGAAGACCTCAAACCTCTCCGCTTGTGTCGGGGCCTGTACCGGCGACGGAGCATCGGGAAGTGATTTCCAAACGCTCATCTGCTGGCATCGCGTTTCAGCCGTATTTGAAACCTTGCCTTGTGGTGGCTGTGGACAGTCAACCGAAGAACGTTTCTGGCACGGAGCCTCGCATGCAGCGAATAACAAGAAAGCGATGGTCCACATTGGTACCGGCTTCTTCACCATGGCTCGGCCCTGCAACGCATCCAGGCACTCTTGGCTGCGCGGCGTCCTTCCACCACCATAGAGATCAACTGCTCTGGTTAGGTTGCACCTGGAAGAATACAAACAATTACCTAGGGCGAAACCAACTCCCGAACCTGTCGCCATCCTGCGCTGGACAGCTCATCTTGCACTCCGGCGCATAAAGGCTGACACTGTTTGCCATGCTGAAAGTTGGCCTCACCGGTGGAATTGCCTGCGGAAAATCGACTGTACTTGCCATGTTTGCCGCGCTTGGTGCCCACACCCTGCGCGCTGATCTGGTGGCGCACCAGTTAATGGCTCCCGGTGAGCCGGTATATGACCGCATCGTCGCGGCCTTCGGCGCCAGGATCGTGGCAGAGGATGGAACCATCGCTCGCCCCAAACTCGCGGCCGTGGCCTTCCGTGACCGCATCGCGGAGTTGAATGCCATTGTGCATCCGGCGGTACAAACCTTTGAGGACAACTGGATGCACAACGTGGGCAATGACAATCCCCAGGCCGTTGCCATTTGCGAAGCCGCGCTCCTGATTGAGGCCGGAGGCCTGCCGCGCTACGACCGCCTGATCGTCGTCACCTGCACCATGGAGCAGAAAGTCGCGCGCTTTGCCGAGCGCTCGGGAATGAGCGTCGAAGATTCACGCAACGAGGTGTTGCGGCGCATGGCGGCGCAAATGCCGGAAGAGGAAAAGGTAAAACTCGCCAACTTCGTGATCGACAACAGCGGCAGCAAAGACCAGCTCAAACTCCAGGTGGCTCACATCTGGGAGCAACTGACGCAGGCAGCACGCAGGCATTGACTTGGTGGCCCACATCCGCCTTCCTTTGGCGAATGTGGGGAACAAACCTTGGGGGATCGCGGGTGCTCCGCTACTCCAGCCTCTACCGAGCCGTCGGCCTCGCTATCCGCCCTCACATCGTGCGTTTGAACAGCAGCACCGAGAGGCTCAGGCTGACAATGCCGAAGACCGAAAGATACAGCAGGTCCTGCGAGAACGCCCCCCACGATGCCTCTTTCAGCAGCGTCGCCTTCAATCCGTGCACCGCATAGCTGAATGGGTCCACATAGGAGATCGCCCGCAGCCATTTTGGAAACGCCTGTACCGGATAAATCGCCCCGCTCGGAAAATACAGCAGCGTGTTGAGGATGCCGAACATCGCGCGCGGGACCAGCGGGTCTTCCACCCGTACCATCAGCAGAAACATCATGCCGTTGAACGCAAACGACGTGGCGCAAATCAGCAGAAACCATTGCAGGATGCGGGTGGGTTGAAACGACGAGCCCAGTCCTGCAATCAGCGATCCCAGAACGGTGAGCGCGCAGCCCGCCAGGATGGCCTTGATAGCACCCGCCAGGTTCAGGCCCAGCACCATCTCTAGGCGAGTGATCGGCGTTACCAGGTAGCCCTCGTGCACACCGCGGGCCTTGTCGTCGATGTATAACATGCCGCCGCCGATCATCACCGAGACAAACATGGCCAGCGTGATGGCGCCCGGAAGCAGGTACTTCATGTATTCAATGTAGGGGTAGAGCTCGACGGTCTCCATGGCAACGCTGGTGGTAATGCGCTGAGCGCTGGCGTCGGGTTGATTCAGCGCCATCACCAGCGATTGCATCTCGTCCTCCAGCGAGGAGGACATGAACTGGTCGCTGTTATCGACAACAAAACCAAGTTGCGGATTTTCTCCCTCATAGAAGCGGCGCGAGAACTGCGGCGGAATGATCAGCGCACCCTGCAGTCGCCCTTGGCGAACGTCTTCGCGGGCGTGCACCTCGTCGCTGTAGGGGACGGCGACAAAGGTCCGAATGTTGGCCTGTACCGCGTGGAAGGCTTCGAAAATCCGCACCGCCTGCGGCCCATGATCTTCATCGACAATTGCTACCTGGGCATCGCGAATCTTGCCGCCGAAGGCGTTCCCTAGAATGATCAGCTGCACCAGCGGAAAGATCATGGCCGTAACCATGAGCGTAGGCGAGCGGAAGAACTTGCGCATCTCGCGCTCGATGATGGCAAACATTCGGGTCATGACTGCATTCCTGGACGCGGCGGCATTACATAGCCGTAGGCTTTTACCTGCTCGTCGCGTAGCTGACGGCCGGTGTAGTGAACGAATACATCGTCGAGCGAGGTGTTCTGTACCGTCAGCGTCTTGATCTCGATCCCTGCCCGCACTGCCAGTTCCACCAGTGCCGTCGTCGTCTGCGAACCGGTCGAAGTCAATACGCGGAACATGTTGCCGCCCTCGTCCTGCACGCCCTCCACTCCGGGCAGTGCCTTCAACTGCTCAGCCCACCCCACGGGTGGATTCACAAACTGGCTCTCCACCACGTTATTGCCCGGCACGCTCGACTTCAGAACCATCGGAGAATCCAGCGCTACGAGATTGCCATGATCAACAATTGCAATGCGGTCGCACAGCCGGTCGGCTTCGTCCATGTAATGCGTGGTAATCAGGATGGTGAGTTGGCGGCGGCTCTTGAGTGTGTTCAACATCTCCCACACCGCAACGCGCGACACTGGGTCCAGTCCGGTCGTAGGCTCATCGAGAAAGAAAATGCGTGGATTGTGTACCAGCCCGCGCGCAATCTCCGCGCGCCGCCGCATTCCGCCGGAGAGTGTCTTCACCTGTGCATCGCGCCACTTCGTCAAATCCACGGCTTCCAGCAACTCGTTGATGTTGCGCTCGCGCTCGGCCCTCGGAACCCCGTAGAGCTTCGCGTAGATGCTCATATTCTCCGCAATCGTCAGATCGATGTCGCTGGTCATCGCCTGCGGAATCACGCCCATCGTGCGGCGGGCCGCGTCGGCGTTTTCGCTCACGTCATATCCCGCGATGAAAGCCTTGCCGCTGGTGATCGGAATCAGCGTTGTCATCATCCGGATCAGCGTACTTTTCCCTGCTCCGTTGGGGCCCAGCAATCCGAAAATCTCGCCATCCTTCACATCGAAGGTGACGCCCTTCACCGCCGTGAAGTCACCAAATTTCTTGACGATGTTCTCCACCGAAATGGCCTGGCCTTCATGTCCGGCGTGCGGTCCCTTGCTGCGGCTCAGAATGCTCATCACCGTCTCCGTTACTTGCCCGCCACAAGGCGCTGCGGAAGCAGAACCTCGGCGGTCATCCCCGGCACGTAGGTCTCGCGCGGATTGTCGATGATCAGTTTCAGCCGCACCGTGCGGATGTCGCGCTTCGAGCGGCTGTAATCGCGCTGCGTGGCAAAATCGCTTTCAGCGGCCTTGGCAATCGTCTTGCCCGGAACCCGTTCCCCTCCCGGCATCCGCACCTCGAGCGTGTCGCCCAGCTTTACCGCCTGCGCCTGGGTCTCTGGAATGTCGGCGTAAACCCAAGTCTGCGTCAAATCCACGACGGTAACAATCGGTGTTCCCACGTTCACCACCTCGCCTTCGCGGGCGGCACGCACGCTCACAACTCCCGTCACTGGCGAGTAGATGTGGGTGTATCCCAAAAGCACTCCGGCGTCGGCAAGCTTCGCCCTTGCCGAATCCATCTGGCCCTGCGTGGCGGCTATATTGCTATGCGCCGCCGCTGCCTGGTTAATGCGCGCTTCCATCGTCACCAGCGTGGCTCGGGCGGCGCTCACCTGCTCGCGGTTGGCGCGGACCCGCGCCTGGGCGGCGGCTAGCGCCTGCACCGCACGGTCGCGGTCCTGCTGGCTGGCTATCCCCTGGTCTGCCAACGCAACCGTACGGTGAGTGTCCAGCGCCTGCTGCTTTTCATTAGCTTCGCTTTCCTCCAGCGAGGCCTGCGCGGCCGCCAGCGCGGCAGAGGCATTCTTCACCTGAGCATCCGTCTCGCCATGCGTGCTCGCATAGCTCTCGCTGCTCTGGCGCACCTGCGACTGCAATCCCTCCAGCGTGGCGCGAGCCGCATCGCGCTGAGCGATAAGATCCGAGTCGTCGATCTGCGCAATCAGCTCTCCCTGCTTCACCTTTTGCCCCTCGTCAACCAGCAGATGTGTAATCCGTCCCGCAACCTGGCTGCTGACAATCACCTGGTTCGCATCGACCGTGCCGATCAGAACCACATCCGAGGTGCCGCGCGTGGAGAACAAATAAAAGCCGAGCGAGAGTAGAAAGACAACCCCCAGCATTGCAAAGACACGGTACTTAGCGTTCATGATTGGTTTCCCTGCTGCCCGCGCGGCAGAGCCAAACGGGCAGCGGCAATCTTCTTGGCCAGCTTGATTCCGTAGCTGCGATCCGTGAACAGCGATGCGCCAATAAAATCCAGCGACATCGCGATGTGTCCGCGAATGCACTCCGGTGAAAATGGATCGACTCCGCGCACCATGCGCATAATCGGCGCGGAAACAAAATAGAAAACGTTCATGCCGAGGATGGCGCTCAGAGTTCCAGGCCCCGCGACCTTGCGGAATTCTCCCGATGCAATTCCATCCTCCACCGCCTTCAGCCCGGCGCGCTGCAGCGGAATGAAGTGTGTAGTGCTGATGGAGCGAAAATCGTTGGAGACTTCGCCCGTGGCCCGCGTCCGCGATAGCTCCTGCTGAATGAGCCGGGGATAGTTCGGATGATGGATCAGGTACTCGAAATGCACGCGCGCAAAGCGGAGCAACTTTTCGCCCGGCGTCAGTGGCCCTTCCAGCAGGGGCAACACGTCCTCCACCAGCCCGCTGAAGACCGCGTGCAGCGCGGCCGAGTACAGACTCCCTTTGTCCTTGAAGTAGTAATACAGCAGTGCCTTGTTGACCCCGGCGGCCTCGGCAATCGCCGCCGTGCGCGCCCCCGCCACCCCTTCGGTCGCAAACTCAGCAATGGCGTGTTCCAGAATCGCCATGCGAGTGGCCGTCGCATTACGGGCGCGTGGTGCTGCCGGAGTGGAACCAGGTCCATGCATAATTAACTAACTGGTTAGTTAGTCTAGAGAGTCATGGAAGGAAACGCAAGTAGACGTTCCGGTGGCACACATCCGCCTTTCTTTGGCGAATGTGGGAATCAGGTGGTGGCGGAGTAGTCGCTCGGGTGGCCCATACGGCAAATGTGGGACCGTTGACCCTGCCTTTGATCTTCAGCCTTGAACTTTGAAACCTGACTAATCCTTCGTGTACTGATTCCGCTTCTTGTCCGCATGGCGCTCCAGCGCCAGCTCAATCAGCTTGTCGATCAGCGCTGGATACTCGATCCCCGTAGCCGCCCACAGCTTGGGATACATGCTGATCGCCGTAAACCCTGGCATGGTATTTACTTCGTTGAGGTAGAAGTGCCCCGTGATCGGGTCCATCAGGAAATCCACCCGTGCCAGTCCCGAGCATTCCACGCTCTGGAAGGCGCGAATCGCCATCTCCTGAATCTGCCTTACCTGCGTATGGTCCAGCCGCGCCGGAATGATCAGCTCGGAGCCGGAGTCGATGTACTTTGCGTTGTAATCGTAGAATTCTTTCGCCGGGATCACTTCGCCGCAGATCGAGGCGCTCGGCTGGTCATTGCCCAGCACGGCGCATTCAATCTCGCGAGCCTTGTAGCGCTTGCCGCCCACTCCCTGCTCCACGATGATCTTGCGGTCAAAGCGCGCCGCTTCGTTGATTGCCGGCGCCAACTCGCTCGCATCGTGCGCCTTGCTAATGCCCACCGAGCTTCCCAGGTTCGCGGGCTTCACAAACACCGGGTATTTCAGCGCCGAATCCACCGCCTTCTCAACCAGCTTCGGCTGCCGCTCCCACTCCGAGCGCATTACCGTCACGTGCTTCACCAGCGGCAGCCGCGAGTCGCCGAACAGCCGCTTCATCACGTCCTTGTCCATCCCCGCCGCCGAGCCCAGTACGCCCGAGCCAACATAGGCAATGTCGGCCAGTTCCAGCAGTCCCTGCATCGTTCCGTCTTCGCCAAAGGTACCGTGCAGCACCGGAAAAATCACATCCACGCTGATCCCCTTGGGGCTCTCGTGATTGCGCGGCGTCTCAAACGGCACCAGCGAATTGGCCGAAGGCATTGGCGGCACCAGCACGGCTTCACCCTTGGCCAGCACCGCGGCTGCCGATGTGGCTGCCGGGTCGCCTGCTCGCAGGTTCTTGCCCTTGCCGCCGTTCACAAACTCGCCTTTGATCAACAGTTCGGCGTGCCGGTCGGTCAGCCACTGCCCCTGCTTTGTAATGCCAATGGGAACAACATCGTACTTGGTACGGTCGATTGCCTGCATAACCGACGCGGCGGACAAAAGGGAGACTTCATGTTCGCCGCTGCGCCCGCCAAACAGAACGCCTACACGGAGTTTCTTCACAGTCATAAGAGTGGGGCTTCCTTGTTGCTACTCCATATGATTATAAGGTCTTATTCGAAAAGGCGCGGTGATCCGCGCAACCGGGCCATCGGGAGAACAACTCTTGTACCAGAAATCACGTGATCGTTAGGACAGCGACATTAGTTTGTTTATCGGGAAACCAACACTCGTGATGTCCACAACCATGAACGTATGGACATTGCATGGAGAAGAAATCGATGGCTCATCACTCCCCTACAGTATCTTCTTCCCAAACGCCGAGCTTGCCAGTTCCACCGCCAGCTCCGCCGTCCGGTTGTACTCGTCGATCACCGGATTCACCTCGACAATATCCATCGAAGTCATCCGCCCGTGGTCCGCGATAATCTCCATCGCCAGGTGCGCCTCGCGATACGTCGCCCCACCCGGCACTCGCGTGCCCACCCCCGGAGCATCTTCAGGATCGACCCAGTCCATATCCAGCGAAATGTGATACCCCACCGTTCCCCGTCCCGCCATGCGCAGCGCCTCTTCCATCACCGTGCGCATCCCGCGCTCGTCGATGTCGCGCATCGTAAAAACCTCAATCCCCGTGCGCCTTATGTTTTCCTTCTCCGCCATGTCCACATCGCGGATGCCCACCAGCACGCAGTTGTCCGGCCTCACCTTCGGCGTCCACTCGTAAAGATTGGCCAGCGGGTCCAGTCCGGTCAGTCCCATCAGCGCTCCCAGCGGCATCCCGTGAACATTCCCCGAGGGCGAAGTCTCCGGCGTATTGATGTCCGAGTGTGCGTCAATCCAGATCAGCCCAATGTGCTGACCTTCTCTCCGGTAGTATTCCGCCACGCCGCTCACCGAACCCGCCGCCAGCGAATGATCTCCGCCGATCGACAGCGGAGTCTTTCCCTCCTCCAGCGCGTGCAGAACCTCATCCGCCAAATTCGTGCATGTAGCTGTAATCTCTCGCAGATACCTCGCGTGCGCCTCGCCAAAATTCTTCTGCTCCGGCAGTGTCACGCTGATATTCCCTGCGTCCTCCACCACATGCCCCAGTGCCTTCAGCTTTGTCTCCAGCCCGGCTACCCGAACCGCCGAAGGCCCCATATCCACTCCGCGCCTCTGCTGTCCTAAATCCAGAGGCACGCCAATCACAAGAATCTTCTTCTTGATTACATCTGGAAATGATGCGGGAATACTTACCATACCGAAATCCGATCCTTGAGACACTCTGCTGCCCCTGTCTGCAACCACTCTGCCTAATTACTCTGCTTCCGCCTAGCGCCAGCGGCCGAGGCGGCGTCTCTTGCTGCCGGGTGCCCTACCCTTCCGCCCGTCTTTACCGCGGAGGGACGGGTGGCCCACATCCGCCCGCTTTTGGGCGAATGTGGGGAAAGCCTACGGATACATCCGGTTCAGCATCCGCGGGAACGGAATCGTCTCCCTCACGTGATCCAGCTTGCAGATCCAGGCCACTGCCCGTTCCAATCCCATGCCAAATCCCGAGTGCGGCACGCCACCAAACTTCCGCAAATCCAGATACCATTGGAACGCCTCTTCCGGCAGCTCATGCTGATGAATTCGCTCCAACAGCCGCTCGTAAGATCCCATACGCTGCGAGCCGCCGATCACCTCGCCATATCCCTCCGGCGCCAGTACGTCCACACACAGAGCCTTCGTCGCATCCTCCGGGTCCGGCTCCATGTAAAACGCCTTCACTGCCGAAGGATACCGGTGAATCATCACAGGACGGTCAAATTTCGAGGAAATATAGGTCTCATCCGGCGAGCCAAAATCGTTGCCATACTCAAACTTCGCCTCCAGCTCGCCCTTGGCAAAGCCCTCGTCCAGCATCTTCACCGCCTCGTCGTAGGAGACGCGCGGGAACGGCGCTTCAATCTTCTCCAGCGGCGCAATATCGCGTCCAATCACGCCCAACTCATGCCGCCGCGTCTCCAGCACCCGCTTCACAATGAACGTGATGAAGTCTTCCGCCAGCTTCATGATGTCGTCCAGTGTCGCGTAGGCAACCTCCGGCTCAATCATCCAGAACTCGGTCAAGTGCCGCCGCGTCTTCGACTTTTCTGCCCTGAACGTTGGCCCAAAGCTGTACACCTTGCCCAGCGCCATCGCTGTCGCCTCAATGTAGAGCTGCCCCGACTGCGTCAGATACGCCTGCTCCTCGAAGTAGTCCACCGGAAACAACGTGCTCGTCCCTTCGCACGCCGCCGGAGTCAGAATCGGTGGATCGGTCCGCGTAAAGTCCCTTGAGTAGAAAAAGTCGTGCATCGCCCGCTCAATCTCTGAGCGTATCCGCAGAATCGCCACTTGCCGTGGTGAACGCAGCCAAAGATGCCGGTGTTCCATCAGGAACTCAACCCCGTGATCCTTCAGCGAGATCGGATACGGAGTCTCTTCACTCACCTTCTGCACCACATCCACATTCGCCAGGTCCAGCTCAAACCCTCCCGGCGCCCGCTTGTCGGCCCTCACCTTGCCGTGAATGATGACGCTCGATTCCTGCGTCAGTCCCTTCACCGTCTCAAAGATTTCCGGCGCGACCGCGTTCTTCGCCATCACGCCCTGCACCAACCCGGTGCCGTCGCGAAAGATCGGAAACAGCAGTTTGCCGCTCTCGCGCAGATTGTAGAGCCAGCCGCGCAGGGTTACATCCTGCCCCTCGAACTGGCCAAGGTGTTCAATGCTTGTAATGGGTGCCATGAATACTTCCTAATGCCACCGCGCGAAGAATTGCACGGCCATACAGCCGAACCGGGCAGCGCGAGGCGCAACCATAGATTGTAAGCTCTGCCACGCAGGATGGATAGCCATGTGGACGGCCAGCTCCCATCCGCGCTCTTTTGGCGAATGTGGAATTATGAACAGCCCTTGAATCCCCAGAAATAATTGGCAACCACCCCCCGCCGATTCTTGCTCTCAACTCAATGCCTGCAGCTGCGGGCTGGAGTCACCCCATGGCAATTCGCGACACGATCCTTCCTGAATTCGATCAGGAGATGGCCAACACGCGCAAAATGCTCGAACGCATTCCCGATGATCGCTTCGATTTTCAGCCCCACCCCCGCTCCTGGAAGACCAATCGTCTCGCCGGACACGTTGCCGACCTTCCCGGCTGGGTCTCGCACACCATGCGCACCGAGGTCCTGGAGATGGAGCCCGGCCAGTACGCGCCCTTTGAGCCCATCACCCGCAAGGAACTCCTTGAGCAGTTTGACCGCTATACGCGCGAGGCTCACGATGCCATCGCCGCCGCCACCGACGAACAACTCAATGCCATCTGGAACATGAAATGGTCCGGCAAGACCGTGATGACCATGCCTCGCCTTCAGGTTCTCCGCAGCATCATACTCAACCACCTCATCCATCATCGTGCTCAGCTTGGAGTCTACCTGCGCCTCATGGACGTCGCTGTTCCCGGCATGTACGGCCCCTCCGCCGACGAGGCTCCATTTGGAATGACCGACGAAAAGGCCGCCTGACTTCGCGGTCTAGTACCGGATAATCGCATCCACTGCAAACGTGAACTGGTTCTTCTTCGTGCCCAGGTCATAGGCAGGCATATTGTAGGCGCGTTCAAACCGAAGCTCAGGACGGAGGGTGATCAGGTCCGAGAACCAGTGCCCCCACATAATGGTGTGTTCCGTGTACCAGGTCTTGTAGCCTGTCCGCTGCCCCCTGGCATCGTCGAGAAACTCGTTGCGAATGGAGATGTAGTTCTTCGTTGAGAACTCCCTTTGCATGTAGTTCGCCGCGGACCACACCCCTGCTAGGCATTTCTCCTGCCCTGCCGGACAATACGCACCGTTGGCATTCGGCACCGTCGGCAGGTTGCCGAAAATACTCGGCACGTCTCTCTGGTACTCGTAATACCCTTCAGTCGCCGTGTGCCAGTGGTCGTTGAATTTGTGGTACCAGGTGCTCACGTAGAACTGCACATTGTTGTAAGCGTACTTGCCGCTGTTCGTTCCGCTCGCGCAAGGATAAACATTGTCCCTGCCATTGTTGAATGTATAGCTCACGCAAGCTGTCAACGAAGCCTTTGCCCCCTTTGCCCACGGAGCAATATCGTTCCCTGCCGAAACTCCCAGATTCATCAGCCACCGGTCATTCAGCTTCAGTGTGTTAATCACTCCCGTCTGCGTAAACGGGTCATACGAGTAAAGCAGTGAGTGGCTATACATATAGTTCTGCGGTGCCAGTTGCGCTTCAATGTCCGGCAGTGAGATATAGCGCCCGAACCTCACATTCAACCCCTTCGCCACCTTCGGAAAATACAAGTCGCCATAGAGCATCACCGGATCGTCCCCATACAACCGGTGCTGCTTCAGCAGTTGCTGGCTCAGCCATCCCTCTGCGGTCGTAAAGTGATAATCGATGCCGAAGAAATTCGCCGTCCTGAATCCCCAATCGAAGTGGCTGGTCTGTACCGTGTCCGGTACCCGCTCGATGTAGGTCACAAGCTGGTCGAGTTCCAAACGGTTGGGAACAATGCTGTACCCTTCCGGCAGATTCGAATGTTTCGACGTGCTCAGGTTGTAGCCGCCGTCGATCCACCCATACACCTGCACCCCGCTCTTCTTCCACGCATCCCCATGCGGCCCAGCATAGATCGCCCGCATCAACGTATAGTTCGTGGTATTCGTCTCGCCAATCACCGACGCCCCCCCATAAGTCCAGTCCGCACTCGGAAACGGCGGTGAACTTAGTGGCGACTCCGGTATCCGTCGCGGTGGCTCGGGCCCGCTCGCTCCGCTTTCATCCAGCTCTTGAGCGTAAGCCCCGTAAAACCGCCTTAAGAATCCACCCTGCAAGGTTTCGGACGTGGAAGCCGCGCCCGTAGCCGCGCCAGATGTCTGTGCCGCGCTTGCTTGCGGATCGCTAGCCGTCTCCGCCTCCGCGCTCTGTCCCCTCGCCCAAGGTGCCAGAAACGTAAGCAGAATCCACAACGCAACCGTCTGTGGAGGAACAACCCTGCGGAAGGCCGATAACCAGCTCAATCTGTTCTCCTCAAAGATGCTCAGACATAGAGGAGCAAAGTTTCAGAGACAGGGTTGTCCGGAGTTGCTGCTTGAACCGCCGCCTTTAGCAACTCTTTAGCCCAGCGCCAGCAGCTGGAGAGCCACCCCGTGGCCCTACGCCAGCAGCCATCCGTTGGCCCTTACCCGTCGCCAATCCGTCTGTCGAGTGCTTATTCCGACTCTGCATGCAACCCAAAAGGTGAGTTGCTCAATCACAATACTTGCAGGCCCGGCTCCAAACTACCGGCAAGCCCCTTCGTCCATGGAGCGCTCGTGAAAAAAGTCACGCCTTACATCCTCGCCATCCTTCTCAGCCTGATGGTTTCAATCCCAACCGTCGCCCGTGCTGACGCGCACAGCGCGGCGCAAAAGTCTGCGATAAAGTCCGCAAAAAGAAGCGAACGGCAGGAGAGGAAAGCGGAGAAGAAGGCGCAGAGATCAAACAAAAGATCTGCAAAGCGCTTCAAAAAGCAGCACCAGCTAGGCTGAGTCCCGGAAACTTGCACGCTACCCTAAAGCAGGAGGCCTGCCCAGCCTCCGATGCTCCGGACCATCATTCGGCCTACACTCTTACCTAATGAACTTGTCGAACCCCTCCGCCACAAGCAGGGCAGAATTCGAGTGCGCTTTTGAAAAGCCAGTGTAGAATCTGCTCGTACCTTCAGCTCAGAGTGGCTCGTCATCCTTCTTTATTGGCGAACGTGGATTAGTCAACTTTCCCTATTGGCGTGGAGGCAGAGATGAAGAACATCCTCGCAGCAGTCGCGCTCTCTATCGTTCTTATCTCGGCCTCTCTGGCAAACGCGCAGGCCGCCCCCGCCACTCCCGATCCCGCAATATTCGTCGCTATCCAGAAGGGCGATATCGCCCAGGTGCAACTGCTGCTCGATCAAGGCACCAGCATCGAGACCAAGTACACCAGGGGCGCCACTGCACTGGTCGCCGCCTCCGCCATGGGAAAGGTTGAGATTGTGAAGCTGCTGCTGGCCAAGGGCGCCAACCCTGATGTCAGGGATGATCGTGGCGACACCGCGCTCCACTACGCCGCCATGATCGGCCAGATCGACGAGGCAAAGCTGCTGCTCGCCAAGGGTGCCAACATCAATCTCCAGGAGGGGGATGGTCTCACTCCGCTCATGTTCTCGGTCGTAAGTGGCTCACCCGAACTTGTCAAACTGCTCCTCGACAACAACGCCGCCACCGAGGCCGCCGATAAACACGGCTTCACTGCTCTGATGGCGGCCTCCGGCGGAGGCCTGACCGACGTCGTAAAACTGCTGCTCGCCAAAGGGGCCAATATCAACGCCAAAAGCGACGATGGCACCACCGCCCTGCAACTAGCCACCAGCAATGGAAAACCCGAGGTCGTCGCCCTCCTGCGCTCAAAAGGCGCCCAATAGCAATTCGCCGGTGGGTTCCCACATCCCCTTCCTTATGACGAACGTGGTTCGTTGACCTTCGTCAGGTGGCCAATACTCCTCTCTAGGCCGCCACCGTCTTCCGTGGGCGAACACTGCCAATATCCGCTTTGCTCTTGGCTATGCGGAGGTCGTAATCAGCCTGCAGGTTCATCCACGTCTGTGCGTCCGTGCCAAAGTACCGGCCTAGGCGAAGAGCAGTGTCCGCTGTCACGGCGCGACGCTCCCGCACAATATCGTTCACCCGGGGAATTGAGATATGCAGCTCCTTCGCGAGCTGGTACGCAGTGAGCCCAAAAGGCTTCATGAATTCCTCACGCAGTACCTCGCCCGGATGGATAGCAAAAACCTTTTTCTTGACCATTTCGCTTCTCCTTCAGTGGTAGTCCACCATCTCGACAACATAGGCGTCGGTACCGGCCCACTCGAAGCACAGTCTGAATTGGTCGTTGATGCGAATGCTGTGCTGTCCTTCACGGTCGCCCGTCAGCGCTTCAAGGTGATTTCCTGGAGGAAAACGGAGATACTCGAAGCTCGTTGCCGCGTTCAACCACGCCAGCTTCCGGCCAACTACCGCCCGCAAGTTCGCCGGAATCCGGCGGCTTTTGCCCGACTCCCAGAACCGCTCCAGATCGGCGTCCTTGAAGGACCTAATCATTGGCACCATAGTAACGCATGGCGTTCATAACGTCATGCGTTATTTCGAACTCCGCGCAACCATTACTCACCCAGTCACCCTCCAATTTTCAACGATTGCCCATCCAGTTACTCATACTGCACCAAACACAGTGCAAATCCCTCAAAACACCATTTTTCATCTTCTCCGGAATGCTTTCGAAAACGCATTTTTCACCTTCAAAACAGCCGATTTCTGCCTAAAACCGTCCACTTTGCGCACCTTGTCAAGCTTTTTTCTTGGAGCATTCCACCTAACCATCTGATTCAACACCAGATAGAGTCAATCTCAAAATGACGGAATTACCATCTAATTTTGCTACTCTGGAAATAGGAGCACGAAGGCGCTGCGCCTTCAGATGTACTGGAAACGCTCGGAGACTCCTATATAACTATCTTGTTTTCAAATTTTTAGCAGGAAATATAGGAGGGGGTATGGTCAGTCAATTCTTGCGTTCTTAAGCCGCTTTTTGTCCCACAATCACCCGCGGAATTCCCGCCAGATCCGCGACCGAATGAACGTTTTTCCAGCCCTTAAGAAGCTCTATCACTGCCTTTTCCATCGAAAATCCAATTTCAATCAGCAGCCAGCCGCCCGGACGCAACGCCTCAAAAGCCTGCGGAATCAGCCTCCGAATCACATCGAGCCCTTCGTCTCCGGCAAAAACCGCCATGTGAGGCTCGTAATCCTTCACCACTTCCTGCACCTTATCCGCTTCGTTCAGCCCAACATAAGGAGGATTTGAGACCACAAAGTCAAAGCTGCCATCGCGTGCAACCGCCTCCAAAACGTCGCTCCGGGCAAAGCAAACGCGCGCATGGAGCCGCTCGGCATTGCGTCGCGCCACGCAAAGCGCAGCCTCCGAGAGATCGACTGCGTGAACCTCGGCCTGCGGCAACTCGCGCGCCAGCGAAACGGCAATCGCGCCCGATCCCGTGCCAACGTCGATCAGCTTGAGAGGCTTTCCAGATGGGAATTTGCGGACCAGATCGAGGACCGCTTCGATGATGTGCTCAGTCTCGGGCCTTGGAATCAGCACTGCGGGCGAGACCAGGAAGTCGGCCTTCCAGAACTCCTGATGCCCCGTAAGATACTGCAAAGGCTCGCCCGAAGCACGCCGCGAGGCCAGCCGATCATACTCAGCCTGCTCTGCTTCGCTCAGCTCGCGCTCGGGATGTGCAAACAGATACGCGCGGTCGCAGCCCAGCACATGGAAGATCAGCACCTCCGCGCTGATGCGCGGCTCCTCGATCCCTGAGGTTTCGAGTTGCGCGATAGCCGAGTGAAGCGCCTGCCTGAGTTGCACGAGTGTATTGTACGTCGTGCGTCGCGGGCGCAGCTTGCCTTACGCGCTGGCCGAATCCCCCTTCAGCTTCTCGGACTGGAAGTGCGTGACGAGCGCATCGACAAACGGCTGTAACTTGCCTTCCATCACCTGGTCTAACTGATGCACTGTCAGTCCGATGCGATGATCGCTCACCCGGTTCTGCGGGAAGTTGTAGGTGCGGATCTTCTCGCTGCGGTCGCCGCTGCCCACCTGTGAGCGTCGCTCCTTGGCCAGTGCTTCCTGCTGCTTGGCCTGCTCCAGCTCGTAGAGCCGCGAACGCAACACGCGCATCCCCTTCTCACGGTTCTTAATCTGGGACTTCTCATCCTGGCAGCTCACCACCGTGTTCGTGGGCAAGTGAGTGATGCGCACCGCTGAATACGTGGTGTTCACCGACTGTCCGCCGGGACCGGAAGAACAGAAAGTATCAATGCGGATGTCCTTGGCCTCGATCTTAATGTCCACGTCCTCGGCCTCCGGCAACACCGCCACCGTAACCGCCGAAGTGTGAACCCGCCCCTGAGTCTCTGTGTCCGGCACACGCTGCACTCGATGCACCCCGCTCTCATACTTGAGCTGAGAGTAGACGCGCTTGCCCTCAATGATGGCGATCACTTCCTTCAGGCCGCCGACCGAGGAATCCGAGCTGGAGAGGACTTCCACCTTCCAATGCCGCGATTCGGCATACCGCATATACATGCGGAAGATCTCCGCAGCAAATAGAGTAGCTTCATCTCCTCCGGTTCCGGCGCGGATCTCAAGAATGATGTTCTTTTCGTCGTTGGGATCCTTGGGTAGAAGCAGAAATTTAAGTTCTTCCTCGACCGCAGTGAGTTGCTGCTCGAGCGAGTGCAGCTCCTCTTGGGCATAAGTAAGCATCTCGGGATCAGTTTCGGCCTCGAGCATGGTGCGCGAGTCAGTGATGCCGCTCTGGAGCTTTTGGTACTCGTGATACTTCTCCACGATGGGGGCGAGCTCGCCCTGAGCTTTTGCGGTTTTCTGGTAGTTGGCCGAGTCGTTAACGATCTCGGGCGAGGCGAGGGCCTCGTTCAGTTCCTTCCAGCGGGCTTCTATTTGTGCTAAGCGATCAAACATGGTGTTCCTGAACTTTCAGGCCAGACGGAATGAACACGCCGCAGCCGGAGAAATGGATTCAGATGTAACGGGTGACGAGCAAGCAGGCTGGCGGGCACCGCTAAAGGTGACGCTGGGAGGCAAGACGTGAGAGGCTGGCAGCGACGGTAATCATGCGATCACCAGTTCCCCGCCCTGCCGTTGTTCGAGTTCCATCGCATGGTTCAAGGCGACGATGGCGCACTCTACCTGGGTGTCGTCAGGTGGTTGGGTGGTAATGCGCTGCAGCCAGAGTCCGGGAGCAGTCATGAGAGCAAAGAGCGACGAGCGCCTTCTGGCTGCATAGCGAATGATCTCATAGGAGCCGCCAGCAATCAGCGGCAGCAGGACGATGCGCGAGGCAAACCCCATCCAGAATCCATGCACCGGGACCAGCGCGTAAACAGCGATCGAGATGATCATGACAGTCATCAGAAAGCTGGTGCCGCAGCGCGGATGATAGGTGGAGTAAGGTTGCACGCACTCGGCGGTGAGCGGGGCGTGACTCTCGTAGGCGAACACGGTCTTATGCTCGGCGCCGTGGTACTGGTAGACGCGGCGAATGTCGCTCCAGCGCGAGGTAAGCCAGATGAACCCGAGGAAAATGATAAGGCGGATGACGCCTTCAACCAGAGCGAAGAGCACGGTGTTGGCAGTCTGCGGGGCCAAGTGGCGTAGTGAGCGCGCAGCCGCGTATGGCAAGAACTTGTACATGAAGATGAAGAAACCGAGCGAGAGTGTGATGTTGAGGGCCGCAACCCAGCCACTCATTTCGAGCTTTTCACCGCCGGCGGTCTTTTCGTCTTCCATGGCCACATCCGCCGAATAACGCAGGGCCTTAAAGCCAAGCACCATGGCGGAGCCCAGGGTGACGATTCCGCGAATAAAGGGCCACCCCTTCCAGGGACTCTTGTCACTGGGCTTTGTGAGCGGCTCGGAATGCACCGCAAGCTTCCCGTCAGGCTTGCGAATCGCAATACCCCAGGCGTGCGGCGAGCGCATCATAACGCCTTCCAGCACGGCCTGCCCACCAACGAGAGCCTCCTCGGCGCTTTCCAGTGCGAGGGAAAGCTGCAGGGCTGTGTGAAAGCGCAAATGCGAGCGGAGAGACATCATTCTCATTAGACGCAGAAATGGGACGGAAGAACCAGAGAGCGGATTCCTTATTAAGCGTAAGATGAGCGGGCGGGCGGTGTCAAACACCGGGCGACGGCGCGGCATCGTTGGGCAAAAGCAAGTTTTCGGTAGAGGAAACGCCGCCTATGCTGGCGAGGCAGACTCGGTTGCGTCCTGCTTCCTTGGCGACGTAGAGGGCGGTGTCTGCGGCACCCACAATGTCATCGCGGGTGATACCGTGGGCCGGGAACTCGGCAACGCCAATGCTGACGGTGATCGCGTAAGGAATTTCGCTAAACTGGGCGTTGGCGACGGCGCGGCGAAGCTTATCGGCCACAGAAGCGGCGCTGGCACCTTGGGTGGCCGGCAGAATGACGGTAAATTCTTCACCACCATACCGACAGACCACATCGACCTTACGGAGTTGACGAACGAATACCGCAGAGACGGCGCGAAGAACATCGTCCCCTAACATGTGTCCGAACTCGTCGTTGATTTTCTTGAAGTGGTCCAGATCGATCATGAGAAGGCTGACGCCTCCGCCGTAGCGGGCGGCGCGGGTGATTTCTTCAACGAGACGGGACTCAAAATAGCGGCGATTGAAGACGCCGGTGAGTCCGTCGCGATATGCAAGCTGACGCACCTTGTCCACGTAGCGTGCGTTCTGGGTGGCCGTAGCCAGAATATCGGCCACCGACTCTAACGCTTGAATGTCATTGGCCAGGAACGCCTTTCGCTGAGTGGTGGCGCAGGCCAGAAGCCCAATATCTTCGCCGAACGAGACTAATGGAAGGCAGACCTCCTCGCAGCCGGTAGGAAAGCAGCCAGCGGGGCAGAGCGAGGGATCGCCGGAATAGGGGTTATGGCCACCATCGCTCAGAGTGCACGCGGAGCCATGGGGTAGTACATCACCCACCTTAAACTTCCCGGGCAGAGTGCCTTGCTGAGCACGCAGGATAAGATTGCCATCTTCGTCGCGAAGAAAGATGGAAACATTTTCTACCGGAAACGACTGCGGAAGCTGGGTACAGAGACGATCAAGGAGTTCCTTGAGGTCGAGTTCCACAGTGGTGCGTTTCGCGATTGCGTTAATGGCCTCTAGTTGTGCCGCGCGCCGCTGTAGCATGGAGTATAGCTTGGCGTTCTGCAAGCCGATGGAAGCCTGTGTGGCAAAAAGCGTGAGCAGGTCTACGGTTTCATTATCGAAATATTCGGGACGATCGCTGTGGCAGTCGAGCACGCCGACGACCTCATCGCGCACCATGAGAGGGATGGCGAGTTCAGAGCGTGTGGTGGTGATCTTACCCAAGTAGCGTGGATCGAGAGTTACATCCGGAGAATAGATCGGGCGCCGAGCCTTGGCTGCGGTTCCAGTGATGCCCTTGCCGAACGGAACAAAAAAATCCTGAGACGAATAAGAGTCACCGAAATGAGCGCGAACGGACAACTGCTGGGTTGATTCGTCGAGCAGCAGAATGCCGCCGCTTTGCAGATGAAAATAATCCTGGACGATAGCCAGGATCTGGTTGAGCACCTCGTCGAGTTCAAAGGTGGACAGTACCGCCTGACTGGCGTCGTAAAGAATGGCAACCCGTTGCATAGTGATCCCAAAGAACGACGAAGTCGAGGGAAGTTCCAAACAATATTACATCAGCGACGGGGGCGAGCTGTCTTTTTGTGTCGGTACCAAAGTTCCAGAATACCCATTACTACAAGGCAAAACCAAAAGTCGACCACGAGACCCAAATCGAGTCCGGCAGTGTTGTGGCGCGCAGCTGGCGGAAGGAAACGCGAACAGGCGAAGTAGAGCGCATTGCCGATCAAAACCGCCGCCAGCGATCTCCAGAAGTTTCCGGGCACAACTATTTTGACACCGATGGGAAGTGAAAAGTTGGCAGCGCGGAGAACGCGCGGAGGACCCTGGCAGCCCAGAATGCGTTACCATGCGAGGCATGCCGGAACTCGATACCGAAGTCCAGTTCTTGAAGGGCATTGGCCCCAGAGTGGCCGAGACCCTGGCCAACAAGGGCATTTGCACCCTGGAAGACCTCCTTTACTACCTGCCATTCCGCTATGAAGACCGCATCAATCCGAGAAGCATTGAACAGTTGCAGCCGGGAGAGATGGCCTCGGTGATTGCCGAGGTTCGCACGAGTGGCCTGTTCCGGACCCGGCGCATGCCAATCTTTGAGATGACGGTGGGTCAGGGTCGAAGCAAGCTGAAGTGTCTATGGTTCCACGGTGGCTACCTCGAGGGAAGGTTCAAACCAGGTTCGCTGGTGGCGCTCTACGGGAAGGTCGAGTTTTCGAGCTTTGGCCGCGGCGGATTGCAAATGCTGCAGCCGCAGTTCGAGATATTGCACGAACCGGCCGGTGAGGGCGAAACGGAGACCGAGCGGGAGGAACAGAAGCGCTTTGAATCTCTCGAAACTGGACGCATCGTGCCCATTTACGAAGCGGCAGGAAAGCTCAACGCACGCTGGTTCCGGAGGGTGATCCGGACGGCGCTGGAGCAGATGCCGCCCGAAATATCCGACGCGATTCCAGCGGCAATTCGCGGGCGGGTGGGACTGATTCCACGGGCAGAGGCCTTTTGGCACGTGCACTGGCCGGATGAGGGAGAGAGCTTTGCAGACTTGCAGGCGGCGCGTACCCCGGCGCACCAGCGGCTGATCTTCGAGGAGCTGTTTTTCCTTGAGCTCGGCTTGGAACTGAAGCGACGCAAGGCACGGATGCAACTGGGCATCAGCTTTCAGATCAATAACTTAGTGCGAGCGGCGCTCAAACGGGTACTACCTTTCCATCCCACGCGAGCACAGAAGCAGGTACTGAAAGAGATAGCCGAGGACATGGCGCGAGCCTCCCCGATGCGGCGTCTGTTGCAGGGCGACGTGGGCTCGGGCAAAACGATCGTGGCCTTCGAGGCGGCTACGGTGGCAATGGAGAACGGCTACCAAGTGGTATTGATGGCCCCAACGGAGATTCTGGCCACCCAACATTATCTTTCTGCGCGGCAAATCCTGGAGCCGGCCGGCTATCGGGTGGTGCTGCTGACCGGATCGCTCGAAGAGGAACGCAAGCGCGCAATCCGCAACCATTTGGGGCGCGGACACGCACAGATGGTGATTGGCACACATGCGTTGCTGGAAGACAAAGTGGAGTTCGAGCGCCTGGGGCTGGTGATTGTGGATGAGCAACACCGTTTTGGAGTGATGCAGCGGATGAAACTGATGCGCAAGAACAGCGAGGTGCAGCCCGACGTGCTGGTGATGACGGCCACCCCAATTCCACGCACGTTGGCGTTAACCCTGTACGGCGATCTGGATGTGAGCGTGATCGACGAGTTGCCGCCGGGACGCACTCCGGTGAGCACCCGGGTACTGGCAGACGAGCGCGCCGAGGAAGTCTGGGAGTTCGTGCGCAAAGTGGTCTCGGGCGGACAGCAGGCTTACGTCGTCTATCCGGTGATTGAGGAAAACGAAAAAGATACAGGACTGAAGGCAGCGATCAAGATGCATGACGAGCTGCGCAAAAAGAAGTTTCCGGAGTTGAAGCTGGGATTGCTGCACGGTCGCATGAGCGCCGAGGAAAAAGACAACATCATGCGGCGCTTTAAGGACGGCGAGTTTCACATTCTGGTTGCGACCACGGTAATCGAAGTGGGCGTGGATGTTGCTAACGCGACAGTGATGGTGATCGAACACGCGGAGCGCTTTGGGCTCTCGCAACTGCACCAGCTGCGTGGACGCATCGGCCGGGGCAGCGCGAAGTCTTACTGCTTGCTGATGACCGGGGGCAAGGTCAGTGAGGAAGCACAGCAGCGGCTTGACGCCATGGCCAACACCTGCAATGGCTTTGAAATTGCAGAAAAGGACCTGGAGTTGCGCGGCCCAGGCGAGTTCTTTGGAACACGACAGACGGGCATGCCGAGCCTGCGGGTGGCAAATCTGATTCGCGATCGCAAGCTGCTGGAACTGGCCAAAAGCGAAGCTCGCGGGTTGGTGGAAGCAAGTCCCGGCGATGTGTCGGCGGAGGAAAAGCGGGCGGCCGTGCGGTATCTGAGGATGCACTGGAACCGGCGTTATGGACTGGTGGAAGTGGGATAACAGGGCTGCCGGGGTGGGACAGAGAATCGAAGAGGCGCGGTCATTTCGACAATCTGCCATTCTCGACAGGCAGTTTTTGCGTTGCGCCGGGAAGCACAGGCGGGCAATTGTCCCTGTGTTTCGTGTACGCTGGAGGGCATGATTGCTGGCATTGGAGTGGATCTGTGCGAGGTGGACCGGATGGAAACGGCGATTGTGCGGCATGGTGAGCGCTTGCTGACGCGCATCTATACAGAAGCCGAGCGCGCTTATTGCGAATCAAAGCCAAATCGCATGGAGCGCTATGCCGGACGATTTGCCGCTAAAGAAGCTGCAATGAAGGCGATTGGAACGGGATGGCGGAGGGGAGTTGGATGGCGCGATTTCGAGGTGACACGTGCCGCGAGCGGCCAGCCAATCATTCTCTTCCACGGAGTGGCGCGGAGAATTGCCGGTGAGCTGGGTGTGACGCGAGCACTGGTTTCGATCTCCCACACAAAGAGCATGGCAATAGCACAAGTAGTGCTGGAGGCGGAGTGAGGCGCGGGCGGCGGGTGAATTTCGGAGCAGGTTTGTTATGATTCCATTCAGTTGCGATTGGAGAAACCGTGCCTAGTCAGAAGCAACTTCACTGGGCTCAGCTTCGAGTGGGGCTGACCGTCGTATTCGCCGCCGTAGTCTTGGCGTTCCTCGTCTTTTTGATGAGTGGCACGACAGGGTTGTTTACCCCAACGCTGCACTATGTCTGCTACACGGACAGTGCAGGCGGCCTGCGCAATGGCGCACCGGTGCGGTTGCAGAGCGTCGATATCGGGAATGTGGAGAAGATCCGGATCATAAATCATCATGATGCGACCGGCGCAAGCACGCCGGTGGAGATCGTCATGAAGGTGAACGCGAAGTTTCAACCGTTCATCCATACCGATTCGCAGGTACTGCTCTCGACAGCCGGCGTGCTAGGCGAAACGTTCATCAATATTGATTCGACACAAGCCAAGGGAGCCGTGGCATCGAATAACTCCGAACTGCTTTCAAAGGAAGTGCCGGACATTCAGGATGTGGTTCGCTCCTCGCAGTCTACGTTGCAAAACGTAAACATCTTAGTCAGCCGGCTGGACCGCATTGTGACCGCGGTGGAAGATCAGAAGGGTTCGGTTGGAAAGCTGATCTACGACAAGCAACTCTACGACAACCTGAACAGTTCGGTAGCACAAGTCAACGGGATGCTCAACGACATCAACAATGGGCGCGGCAGCCTAGGTAAGTTGATCAACGACGACACGTTGTACACGCGGGCCAGCGCCACCATTGACAAGTTGAACTCAATCGCCGACAGCGCAGACAGCGGCAACGGAACGCTGGGTAAACTGATTCACGATCCATCGCTGTATGACAACGCCAATCAAACGCTGGCGAAGGCGAATCAACTGATGGACGGGATCAATCGCGGGGAAGGCGGACTCGGTAAGTTTGCCAAGGACCCGGTGTTCGCAAAAAAGCTTGATCTTCTGGTCACAAACTTGTCGACGATCTCGGCAGAGTTGCAAGGCGGACAAGGTACGGCAGGTAAACTGCTAAAAGATCCCGCGCTCTATAACAACGCCAATCAGATGTTGGTGGACAGCCGTGGGCTAATCACTGCGTTCCGCGAGAATCCAAAGAAGTACCTGAGCATCAAATTGCATATCTTTTAGCCAGGGAATGATTCGGTTCACAGGGTGGCCTGCGCACGTCGCAGGCTTTTCCGTGTGCGGCAGGAGTCGCCGCTGCTCCTATTGTTGTTTTGTTGTTGTCTTTGCGCTCTCTGCCTGCTCGTGCGCATGGTAGCTGGAGCGCACCAGTGGGCCGGATTCAACGTGCTGGAAGCCCATCTTGCAGGCCTCTTGCTTGAGAAAGGCAAAATCTTCGGGAGGATACATGCGCTTGACCGGCAGGTGATCGCGCGAGGGAGCAAGGTACTGGCCGATGGTGAGGATGTTTACTTTGCAGGCGGCAAGATCGCGGCAGACCTGCAGCAGTTCTTCCATGTCTTCGCCTAAGCCGACCATGAGTCCGGTTTTCGTGACAGCCGTGGGCGAAAGCTGTTTGGCCATGGAAAGCAGCTTCAAGGTACGTTCATAACGAGCACCACTGCGGGCTACGCGATAGAGGCGAGGGACGGTCTCGGTGTTGTGATTCAGGATGTTGGGCTGGGCCTCGAGCACGATCTGAAGGCAGTCTTCGCGTCCCTGAAAGTCAGGGATAAGTACCTCGACCGAACAGCCGGGCTCGAGACGGCGAATCTCGCGGATGGTTTCGGCGAAGACCTTGGCACCGCCGATGTTGTCATCGTCGCGGTTGACGCTGGTGACGACGGCGAACTTGAGTCCGAGCTGAGCAACGGCTTCAGCAACGCGGCGCGGTTCGTCGAAATCGATTGCTTCGGGACGCCCCTTGGGCACAGCGCAGAAGCCGCATCGTCGGGTGCAGACGTTTCCGAGAAGCATGAAGGTCGCGGTGCGATGGTTCCAGCACTCGCCGATATTGGGACACTGGGCGGATTCGCAGACGGTGTGCAAGTCGAGACCGCGCGCCAGCTTCTTCAGCTCATGGTACTGCTCGCCCATGGGAGCCTTGGCGCGAAGCCAGGACGGCTTGGGAGCGCGTGCAGCAGAAACAGCCTGGATCTGGATAAGCTCGGGGGTCGCCATTGGTGTTAACAGTTTACGATGCCGAGGCCCGGAGAGGCGACTCAAAAGTCTTAGAGCGTTTTAAGGTAGGCGAGCAGAGCCTCGATCTGTGCTTCAGAGAGAGAGTTGCCGAAAGCAGGCATTTTGGCACGGCCGCGCACGATGACTTCCGTGATGCGATCATCATTGGCTGGCATTCCGCTAGGCAGATACTGCTTTTTGTACAGGTTGTGAAGGCTGGGGCCGTGTAATCCGCGGCTGGAATAAGGCTCATGGCAGCGGGCGCAACTGGCATCAAAAACATGGCGACCAATGGCCTGGGGCGGGGTGAGTCCGAGTTCGGCATCGGACTTTCGGGGTTCGGCCTGGCAGCCAAGCATAAAGCAGGAAAGCAGGACGATCAGAGAGCTGCGAAGAGGCGGAGAAAAGAAGCGCGTGCGAGCTGTCATGGGCTGAGATCAGGTACTATCTTATCGCTGTTATATACGCTGGCCAAACCACTCAGGAGGAATCATTGATATTTCGAAACAGATTGGCCGCACAAGGGAGTGGCGGAGCGGTGCGCCCGGCCTTTGAGGCAATTGCCGAGACGCAGCAGAGAGCTACAGTGAGTGATTGGTACGTGACTCAGCCGGATCACGCCCACATTTCTGGCGAATTGGCGGCGGCGTTCGATTCACGCAAGGTTCCAAATCTGAGCAAGGCGGTTTTGCGCGCGATTGCCGTGCACGACGTTGGCTGGATGCCGTACGACGGAGACATGACGTCGCCCGGCAAACCAATAGAGCTCAACCCGGGCGGCGTACTTTCATTTGCGAATACCGAGCCGGAGATGTTTTTGCGAGCGTGGTTGGGATCGATTCAGGCGGCGCAAAGCACTGGGGCGTTGGGAGGATTGCTGGTGAGTGAGCACTTTGCGCGGCTTACGCACATGTACCTAAAGCGCGGTGCAGGCACCCCGGAACAGCGCACGCTGGTGGAACAATTTCTGTGCCGTGAAGCGGCCCGGGTGGAGCGCTTGAAGCCGCAGGCGGGACTGTCGGCCGAGGAGATCGAGGCGCTGATAGGGGTTCTGCAATTCTGCGATTTAGCCTCGCTATATTTTTGTGCCAATCCAGAGAGCCCCGTGGAACTGCCACAGACACTCAATGGGAGCCGAGTGCAGTTCTCCTTTGAGCAGGGCTCATTCCGGATGAGGCCGAATCTGCTGGACCATGTGCTGGTGGTGGAGATACCGTGCGTGCGCTGGGTGGAGGGACGGGCAGAGCGGGAGATAGTTCCCATAAAGGTGCAGTGATGTCGCAGTCTGGCAAGCAAGAAATCCTGGTTGCTTTCGCTTGCCGCTGGAACCATGCGAAAATAGATAAGTCCGCCTATGAACACCCCTGAAAAACAGTCGCAGATCACGCCGGAGGTCATTCGCAATCACGGATTGAGCCCGGAGGAATACGAACGCATTCTGAAATGGCTAGGCCGCATACCTACCATGACCGAGCTTGGCATCTTCAGCGTGATGTGGAGCGAGCACTGCTCCTACAAATCGTCGCGCGTGCATTTGAAAAGGCTGCCGACCAAAAGCAAGTTGGTCATGCAGGGACCGGGTGAGAACGCTGGCATCATTGACATTGGCGGCGAGTGGGCTTGCGCCTTCAAGATCGAATCGCACAACCATCCCTCGTTCGTCGAGCCGTTCCAAGGCGCAACCACCGGAGTGGGTGGAATCTTGCGCGACATCTTCACCATGGGCGCGCGTCCGGTGGCGGTGATGGATTCGTTGCGCTTTGGACCGATCACGCGCGAACACGAGTCCGGAATGGACCGCTCGACATTGCACAAGAATCACTCTGTGCTGGACGGAGTGGTCGGTGGCGTCGCCAGTTACGGCAACTGCTTCGGGGTGCCCAATGTGGGCGGCGAGACGCGCTTTGAGAGCTGCTACTCGGGAAATCCGCTAGTGAATGCCTTTGCTTTAGGTCTGGTAAAGAAGAACGAGATTTTTTACGCCTCGGCTTCGGGCGCGGGTAATCCAGTGATCTACGTCGGCTCAAAGACGGGAAAAGACGGGATTCACGGCGCCACTATGGCGAGCGAGGAGTTCAGCGAAGGCAGCGAGGCGAAGCGTCCGAACGTGCAGGTGGGCGATCCGTTCATGGAGAAACTGCTGCTGGAAGCTTGCCTGGAGGCGATGAAGACAGGCGCAATCGTTGGTATACAGGACATGGGCGCCGCTGGACTGACCTGCTCGACCTGCGAACTGGGTGGACGCGGCGGAGTAGGACTGGAGATTGAGCTGGACCTGGTGCCGCAGCGCGAGACCGGAATGAGCAGCTATGAGATCATGCTCAGCGAATCGCAGGAGCGCATGCTGCTGGTGGCGGAAAAGGGCCGCGAGGAGGAAGTGTTCTCGGTCTTCCGCAAATGGGGGCTGGATGCGGTAACGGTGGGCCGGGTCATCGGCGAAAACACAATGCGGGTGTTGCAGCACGGCGTTGCGGTGGCGGAGATTCCGAACGAGGCGCTGACCGACGATGCGCCGCTGTATCACCGCGAAGTGGGCGAGTGGACGGCTCCGGTGCCAAAGCAGAAACCCGGTGCACTGCAATTGGGAGCGAAGAGCCACTTCAATAGCGAGTTTCTCAAGCTGCTGGCGAGTCCGAATATCTGTTCGAAGCACTGGGTGTATGAGCAGTACGACTCGATGGTACAGACGAACACAGTGCAGGGACCGGGGTCGCTGGCGGGAGTGATCCGCATCAAAGGCACCGGGCGCGGGCTGGCAATGGCGCTCTATGGCAATGGACGCTGGTGCTATCTGGATCCGAGGCTGGGCGCCGCCCATAACGTGGCGCGGGCGGCGCGGATGGTGGCCTGCACAGGCGCGCAGCCAGTGGCGGCGACGAATTGCCTGAATTTCGGCAATCCGGAGAAGCCGCCGATCATGGGGCAGTTCTCCGAGGTGATTGATGGATTGTCCGAAGCGTGCATCGCGCTGGAAACTCCGATCACAGGCGGAAACGTAAGCTTCTACAACGAAACCCTGGGCGAAGCGATTTACCCAACTCCGACGCTTGGCATCGTGGGAATTCTGCAGGACGCGGCCAAGGCCGTGGGGGCAAATGCCGTTGGAGCCGGGCGTGTAATCGTTCTGCTGACGCCGGGACAGAAGGCACATAGCCGCGAGGAGCAGACCGAGTTTGGCTCCTCTGAATATGCCCTGCATGTGTTGGGCGAACTGTGGGGCGCGCCACCCATGCTGGACCTGAAGGCGGAAAAAGCTTTGCAGGAGCTGCTACAGACGTTGGCCGCAGAAGGACTCGTGGAATCTGCGCGCGACGTGGCTGAAGGCGGAATCGCCGTGGCGGTAGCTAAGTTAGCGTTTCCGCAGGGATTAGGCGCGGAGATTGATCTGATTTCGGCTGGACTCCCGGCCGAGTGCGTGCTGTTTGGCGAGGATGCATCGCGCGTGCTGCTGACCTGCAATGTTACAAACGTGAGAACAATTGAAGAGATCGCGGTAAAATATGGATTGAACGCGCAGGCAATTGGCACCACTACCGGCAAAGAGTTTACCGTTCGGATTGATGGCTCGTCTGTCATTGAGGGTGAGGCTTTGGCCTTCAAAGAGAGCTGGCGGCTGGCGCTGGAACAGGCACTGCAGCCGAATCCGGAGTTTGCGCGAGCCTGAATTCGTCCAGGAAGTCAGTGCTGATGCTGACAGAAGTGTCAGTGCGGATTGGGACGGGGAGTAATGATGCACGGAACAACAGGCACGGCTCCGGCCGTGCCATTGCCTTCCATCGCGGCGCACAGGGCACAAGGCGGGTATAGATGATCGAAATCGAGCTGGATAAGCTTCACGAGGAGTGCGGCGTGGTCGCCGTGTACGGCAACCCCGAATCGGCCAAGCTGTGCTACCTGGGACTGCACGCCTTGCAGCATCGAGGCCAGGAATCGGCCGGCATTGCGGCCAGTGACGGCCGGCGAATGACCGTGTATAAGTCTATGGGGCTGGTGGCGGATATCTTTAGCGAGGCGGTCCTGCAAAAGCTGGCTGGTAGCCATGCCATTGGACATACTCGCTACTCGACCGCCGGAGACTCGGCGCTGCTCAACGCGCAGCCGATTCAGGTGGACTGCAACAAGGGCCGGATAGCGATTGCACACAACGGCAACATCGTGAACGCTACAGAGCTCCGCAAACGCTTCGAGTTGGCCGGTTCGATCTTCCAGACCTCGAGCGATACCGAAATCGTACTACACCTGATTGCTCAGTCGCACGAGACTACGCTTCCGGATGCGCTTGCTGACGCCCTGCGCCGCATTGAAGGCGCATTTTCATTTGTACTGGCGACCAGCGACCACATTTTCGCCGCTCGCGATCCGCGCGGCTTCCGTCCGCTGGCGATGGGGCACATCCCTGGCAAGGACGGACTGCCAGACTCCATCGTGTTTGCCTCTGAGACCTGCGCCTTCGATCTGCTGGGCGCTGAATATGATCGCGACGTGAAGCCCGGTGAATTAGTAGTGGTGGGAGCCGAGGGCGTGCGCTCACATTTCTATGCTCCGGCGCTGGCTCAATCGCAATGCATCTTCGAGCAGGTGTATTTTGCGCGTCCGGACTCACTGGTGTTTGGCAAGAGCGTGCAGGAGTCGCGCGAACAGATGGGACGGCAGTTGGCACGTGAGGCCCCAGTGGACGCCGACCTCGTGGTGGGAGTGCCGGACAGTGGATTGACGGCAGCACTGGGCTACGCGCGTGAGAGCGGCATTCCATTGCAGTTCGGGCTAGTCCGCAATCACTATGTGGGCCGCACTTTCATCGAGCCAGAACAACGGGTGCGCGACTTTGGCGTGAAGCTGAAGTTGAACCCAGTGCGGCGACTGTTGGTAGGCAAAAGGGTGATCCTGATCGATGATTCGATTGTGCGCGGCACCACCAGCCAGAAGATTGTTCGCTTGGTGCGCGATGCGGGGGCAACTGAGGTGCACATGCGGATTTCATGTCCGCCGACAACTTCACCGTGTTATTACGGCGTGGACACGCCGGAGCGCCGTCAACTTATCGCAGCACGGAAATCGGTGGAAGAGGTGCAGGAGTTCATCGGCGCCGATTCGCTCGCCTATCTTTCGCTAGAAGGATTGCGTGCCTCCTGCGGAGAGCCGGTCGGCGATCCTCATTACTGCACGTCCTGCTACACGGGCCACTATCCGACCGGCTATGTAGACCTGCTTGAGATTCGTCCGGCGGTTGCAGTGGCAAGATAAGATTGCTTCCAGAGATGAACAAGGCCGCGGAATCTCCGTGGCCTTTGCTTTGCTCATTGTTCTGCCATTTATGCGGCGGGAGCAGCTCCGGCGAGAGATTCTCCCTGACGCCGCCCAAGGACGCGCAGAAAGGCGGTCAGCACGGCGCGCTGAGCATCCTCGAGGGCAAGCGGGGGAATGACCGTTATGCTTCCCAGAAGCTGGGCCAGGCGAAAATAGGAGTTTCGCGATTCGTGCATGAAATCCAACGAGTACTCCGGTTTGCGGGCGCGCGCGGCGACCGGATCGGTATCCAACAGGATGGCTAGCTCCGGACGGGGCACAATCCATGCGAGCAGCTTGGCGTAGAAGGCCGAGAAGCGATTATTCAGCGGTAGATTGGCCAGTTCATCATAGAGATAACGGTCCATCACAATTACCTGCGCTCCATCCAGACGGGCACGGGAGAGCACAAGCCGCAGGTGCACCGCGTCTGCCAGATAAAGCAAGTGGCGGGTCAGAGTGAGATAGGCGGAGTGCACATTCTTGTCGCGGCGCTCGACCGGACGGCCGGGCTCACCGACCCCCTTTTCGCTACCCAGAACCTTGTGCACGAACCCCTCGCGAAATCTGGTGGCAACCACCACGTCGTCCCAGAAGGTAATGAGCTCACTGGGCAGTCCGAGGTGAGCGATTGCTTCTCGCAGAGCAATGATCTGTGTCGTCTTTCCTGAGCCATCCAGCCCGGAGAAGCTGACCAGGATCGGTTCACTTAGATTCTGGCGCGATGACATGGCACCTACTTCGCTGCCGCGCTGGCAGAGTGCGGCGGTGTGCTGGGGGTGGCGTGAGTGAGGCCATAGACCGTTCCAACGGCGATTCCCGCGGCTGCGACGGCCCCGAGCTTGATGACAAGCGACCTGTATTGATGCTGCTTGACGGGCGCGATTGCGTTTCCGGCCGGGCGTGATGCGCCGCCTCCAGCGGTTTTCACCTGTTCAGCGGCGGCGGCGCCAAGCGGTTGCTGTTCTCCGGTTTGAGCAGGTTGAGAAGACTGCTTCGCCGGGGCTGCGGTGGCAGCGGGCTGCGGCGCGTCTGGCAGTGGGACTGTGCTTGGCTGCGAGTTGGCAGGGGGCGATCCACTGGGCTGCAAGGGACCGGCGGACGGATCGACGGAAACGCCGGACGTGGATTGCTGCTGCGGAGCGATCTGCTGAAACGGTTGGGCGGTTAAGTTGCCGGAGAACAGCAGCGCAACAACCAACAATGGGACTCCGAGACCGGTGGATCGTTGTTTCATCTTCACGTGAGTATCTCCTCAGGCCAGCGTGTGCCGATAGCGTCCTACTTTGAGTCTCCAACGACTTTCCCGGCGCGCACTGGGTTCATGCGGCCGTCGAGTGACGGGGCCCCGGATGCGTGAGACAGGCGGCGCAAGACGCGGCTAACATCGGCGTCGCGGTCATAAAACAGGTTGCGCAGGCGGTTCTGTCCGTAGCGCCACAGGTTGGGCAGATTCGTCTCGTACCAGCATGAGCGCGGCATCTGGGAGGAAAATCCGCAGAAGATCCGGAACTGATGGCCGAACATGCCTGGGCTGGCAAGCAGCGCAGCGGTAAGTCGGTGATTTCCTTCCAGAATGGTGACCGGATTGTGCTCATCGACCCCGATGAGTAGTACCGCACTCTGGTCGTGCTCATTCCGCAAGCGGTAGCTCAAGGCCTGTATGCGGGAGATAAACTCGCGCTTGACGCCGGAAAACCTCACCGTGCGAATGCGGTTCACAATGTCGCGAAGCAGGAAACTTTCGCCTGCAATCTTGCGCCACTGGGCACGCGGAAATACTCTGACGAAGCTGAGATCGCCAGATTCGAGTTCCACCTCCCACCACTGGGTATCGTCGGGCACCTCGCGCCACATGTGTCCGCGGCGGCGAAAGAGCAGGGCACGGCGCAAGGCGTTCTCATCCTCATTGCCAAGGTCTGCCTCAAGCACCAGGCGTTCAAAGCTATTGCGATCCGCTTGAAACTCCTCGTGGTAAAACTCGTTCTTCAGGAATTCGGCAATGACTTCGGCCTCAGTGGCCCGTCTTAGCTTCTTCATGCTGCCTCCTGACCCAGACCCGGAACACGGCGAAAAAAAGGAATCGAAACAGCCACGAGCAACAGGCCACGGAGCACCTGCTGAACAATAATTACCTGCATCAGTGAGGCATGAAAGAAGGAGACAGTGAGAACGATGAGCAGGCTCACCACCAGTTGCAGCCATCCAGTGTTGGCAATGCGTCGCGACATTTCGTAGGTGATCAACACGACGCAGACGGCATAGACAGCAGTGGCAACTGCATTCATGGCCAGCAAATGCTCCACGCCGGCGCCGACCGGATGAAAGTCGCTGCCGAAGAGGGTGCGAATGACCAAGCCGGGAAAGCTGGCGAGAAAGACCACGAAGACGGTGGAGAGTCCGGCAACGAATAAGAGAGGTACGACCAGCACGCGGCGGCTGTCGCTCTCCGCCTGGCTGCCGGCCGAAACGGGAAACATGGCACTGGTTACCGACCAGGTCGCAAAGTACAACAGGCGTCCGACCAGCGCGACGGCAGCATAGATGCCCGCTTCGCTGGGTGCGAAATAATGTTTAACCATTAGTATGTCGACGTTGTTTATGATGACTTGGCCGACAAAAAAGATGATGGCCTGAATACCTTCCAATAGCGAGCCGGGCTTGTAGAGCGCGGGAGCCTGGCGCAGTTCACGGTCGTCCGTGGGAAGCAGGAAGGCGGCAAAGACGGAGAGCGATATTGCGCCGACCGCCCCCATCACTCCGAAACCTCCCATTACAAGCACCATCGCTGCGATGAGCTTTACGAAGGCTTCGGCAGCCAGGTTAAGGCTGAGGCGAAGGAAGCGGCAGGTCCCTTGCATGCCGCCGCGGCGCACGCCGAGCGGTATGTAAAAAAGCATACCGAGGCCGAGCAGCACCACCAGCGTGGAAGAAGGCATTCGCAGGTAGGCGGCGATCCAGTTTCTGGCGCCAACAAAAAACGCCGCCAGCAGGAAGCCGGTTAGCCATGCGCGATGCATGAGGTATTGGTAGACTGCAGCGCGCTCGTCCGGAGGAGTCGTTTTGGCAATCAGCTTTGCAGTGACAAGCTGGTACGCGAGGTTAATGCAGGAGGCCAGCATGAGCAGCGTGACGGCAGCCGCAGCCTGGCTGAAATCTCCTGGACCGAGCAAGTGCGCGACCCCGATGTTGTAGCCAAAGTTGGCCAGCGACACAAGAACAGAACCGGCCAGCATGACAACGCCACCGGTAAACACCTTGCCCTCTGAGCCACCTGACCTCAGAGTCTCGATTGCGGTGCGCATCCGAGATTGCGGCCAGGAGCCCAATGTCTGTTCGCGAACGCTCACGCCGCCTTCCTTTCGCCATTTCCAGCCGCCACCGGAGTAGAGCGGAACTGGCGGACCATGTTGGGGAGATATCCACTGAAGCTGTGCGCCGCCTCGGCAGAGCTGGCAAAGATTTCAAAGAGCCTGCTCGCCCGGGTTAAATCCAATACGATCTGCGCCTGCGGACTCAGCGAAGCCAGCTTCAAATCGCCATCCCGGCGCGAGGCCTCCTTCATGCACTGAAGCAGCATGTCCACTCCGGCGGCATCGATCCTGCGCACCAGCGAAAGGTCGAAGACGATCTGAGGACGGTCATGCTCCAACAGCGGCTTTACTTCTTCCAGAAAGGCCCGGGCTTGCTTCAGGTTCAGGTTCTCTGGAACGCGCTTTACGATCACAGGTCTACTCGTTTCCATATCGCCTCCCGGCGGCCATTTCTCTATAAGACTTTGTCTGTGACTCGACCGGCGCCAGAGCGGCATCGGGCATAGCCGAGATTTGTGACATTGCCTCGGACGGGGAACCCAAATTGGTTTCCGTTCTGGAACCAAAGATCAACCTCCAACCAATCGTTGGCAGGAGATTGATCAGCCAGCTAAGCCCTGCGATAAGACGTACAGAAATATCAGTAGTGGTCGCACCAATCAGGTGCGGATCTTCGATGTTGACGGTCAGCTCCCGCGGCACGCTATGCACCTGGCGGAATCCCACGATGGAATGTTCCACATCCAGGCCTGCGCCAACCCGAGTGAATGGCATCACGTTGGAGTTTTCAATCACGGTGGCACAATCGACCTCGGAGTGATGCTCCAAAGAACTGCCGCGAGTAATCACCGCGTCGCGCCGCACGCTGCAGTAATCTCCGATGAAGGCCGGGGCAACCACGCGCGCACAACGATGAACATGTGCGCCTCGGCCGATCCACACACCGGGACGCAGTTCGCGGCCACAAGGATGAATCTCGCATTCGCCGGCAAAAGCATCCAGGCTGAGGGCACGCAGATCAGCCGGAGTGGCCAGCAGGTTTACATAGCCATCGCAGTAGTGCACGGCAGTGGCAATGCGCTCGTCGCGTAGTTCGCCGCGCAGGAGGGCTGCGGCCTCGGTCTGGTTGCCGGAGGAGATCACAAAGACATCGAGCGCCTCATTGGCCGGCGAATAGGCCCTCAAGATGGCAGAGCCCGAATCCCGGTGCTGGTTCACCATGGCGGCGAAATCCACCTCAGCCCAAGCGCCAAGGCGTAACACCAGGACACGCTCCGAATGACGGCTCAGGCGGCGGAACTTCTGCAAGGCATCGTCCCAAAAGTGCTGCGGGCTAGCAACGCTGAACTTACAGGTGACAGACTTGGGATGCGGCAAAGGATCGGTATCACTGACAACCGTTATCTCGGCCACGCCAGCGGCGCGGATGCGATCCAGCGTACGCATGAGCACGCTACGCCCCAACACGTCGAGCAGCGCCAGGGGATATTCGCCAAAACGCTCGGCTTCCTGCCTGCCGCCGACCAGCACCAAAGCATGAACTCCAGCAAGGCCACGTGACGCGGGAGCAACGCGATGAAGAGCTCCGGATCGAAGTTTGCGCGCTCCTAGGCCCATGGATACCACCTAGGCGCAGTGGCGCGGAAGATCGCCGAACGAAGCGGGACCCATCCTGGCAGCCTTCGGAAGCGCGTAAAGGGCTGCAGCGCCCGATGTCCCTGCTGCGTGCTGAAGGAGCGCAGATACTGACTGATGATCATTGGCATGGTTTGACGCAAAGCGACGGAAAAGTTTGCCTCGCCCATCTCGCGCTGTATCGCCGGACTTTCTAAAACGCTCACAATGCAATCGGCCATACTGTGTGCGTTGCCGGTTTCAAAGAAACTGATCGCGAGTTGCTCGTCGGCGCTCATCTCGCGGAAGTCGGCGATATCGGCGCAAACGATAGGCAAGCCGTATTCGCAAGCCATGTGAGCAACGCCGCTAGAGCCGGTGGCGGAAGAGTAAGGCATCACCATCAGGCTGGACGAGGCACAGAGTTCGTAAACGTCCTCCTCCGCGACGTAGCCTGTGAAGCGAATATTAGGGTTGTCGGCATAACGCTCGGCAATCCGCTCGACGTAGCCCGGAGCAGCCGGATGATTGCCGCCTGCAATGACCAGACGCGCCAGAGGAACGCGCTCCACGATCTCCGCAAAGGCCTCGATCAGCAACTCTAGCCGTTTGTAGGTACCCCACTTGCCAAAAGCAAGGATGCGATGTTCAGGGTTGCCGCGCTTTTCAAACGCAGGCGGCTCGGGCCGTGCCGAGAGAATGCCATGAGCACGAAAATGGACATTATCACCGTTGTACTTTTGCATCAGCGTGCGGCGATAAGCGGGCAACAGCACGGAAATCGAGTTGGCCATCAAGAGTGCGCGCGTGGCCAAGTATCCCGCGGCGCGGTAGCTGCGCGGATAGCGAATACCGGCATGTTGAAGATCCACGTTGTCCATCAGATGGTGCAGGGTGACGTGGGTGTAAGTCCCTGACAACCTAGTCAGTACCGGGATAGTCAGTCCGGCGAAGGCGGCCGCGGGCTTGGCCCCGAAGGTGGAGAACAACAGATTGAACCAGACCACGTCAGGCTTTAGCTCGCGAATCACGCGCAACAGGCGCACAGGGTTGCCGAGACTATTGAAGTCCCAGCAGCGGATTACCTCGAATTCATCCATCTCTGGCTGGACAGTCTCCAGAGTATCGCCGAGGATGGTAAGGCTCAGCAGCGGGTCGCTCTGCAGTTCGCGAGCGATATGGAATCCGTATTCGTTGAGCCCCCGCCGCGAAGGCGGGAACGCTGTCACCAGACAAATCTTCATGGGGCCCCCTGACCCTAAAACAACGTCAGACGAACTACCGGACGCAGTATCGTCTGGTTGTGGCCAGTAAAATTAAAGTAGTTCGCGTTCTGAACTCCGAGGGAGAACCGGATCGGATATTCCACCGGCACTCGCCCGAAGCTGTCGCTTACATCGCGACGCAGCGGTCTGGTGTAAGAGATGAGAAAACTGCTCTGCACGTTGTCATAGTCGTGAATTCCTTCCCCTCGCGAGAAAATAAAATCGCCGTATGCGCCCCAACGTCTTGTGGGTTTCCATTCAACCTCCGTCTCGGGACAGAAGGCCTGTGCAATCCAGTAGTTCAAGTCTTGTACGCGCCACGACCGTATATATGTGCCCAGCACGGCGAGGCGCAGCTTTTCACTGAACTCATGCTGCAGCCCGGCCGAGGTCGAGGTGGAATAGAACTCGCGGATCAGGGGGCGGAAGAGCAGATCGCGCGAGCTGTAGGCGGTGATGAACTGCGTGCGTCCCCACGGACGGCCAACGATGAACTGCAGGCGTGCGCCCAACTCTCGCGAATGCAGGTTCTGGTCGGTGAATGGGCCGGTCTCATGGAAGGCTTCCGCCTGTACCGTAAGCCAGTTTCCGAGCGCATTTGTGGACATGTAGGCAAACTGCCGGAAGAGGTTCTGATTGAGTTCGACCGGGCTCTCCTTGTCGCGCCGCAGGGTGAATTGCAGACCGGTATTGAACGTGATTGTGGCCGAGCCGAGTTTGAGCACAGGGTTAAGCGCACTGTTAGCCGTGTAATCCCACGTGTCGCGATTGATGATGAGCTCTTCGCTGGGCAGTGAAATCTGGCCGGTAGCATTGCGTACCTGGAAGAATCCGCTGACTCCGGGATACTTGCCGAGTCCGGCACGATAGCCATTGGTCCACAGAGTTTCGAGCGAGGAGCGGGGCGGCGGGATAGCCCCTCCCTGTGCGTTGTGAAAAATCTGACGGTCGAGGCCCAAGATGGTAGCGTCATCAATGATGCCGTGCACCAGAACATCGGAATTGACGCTAACCCTGCGGCTCACCTGCACACCCTGCTCTCCGGCTGCCTGTACCATAGCGAACTCGGCCGAGTCGTCTTCGCCGCCGAGCTGATTGGCGCGCGCAAAAGCCGTCATGGCCTGGAATTGCTGGTGTTCCTGACGGTAAACATTGGCCTGCGCCATGGTGTAGTCGAAGTTGTTCGCAAACTCCGCCGGGTTGCCCAACTTCGCAAGCTGGTTCTGGGCCTCTGCGGTGCGGCCTTCAGCGATGGCTGAGTTCGCCATGCCGATGGTCACAACTTCATCGGCAGCGCCTGCCTGGTGTGCGCGCTCGTAGTAACGCCGCGCAAGATCGAAGTCGTCCATGGCGAGAAAGAGATTCGCGGCTTCGAGGAAGTTGTCGCTGTTGACCGGGGAAGCTTCTCCAACCCGCGATTCAGCAAAGGCCAACGCAATCTGTTGCTGCGCCGCCTCATACTTGTGCTGCTTGACGAAGACGCGCGCGAAGAGCAGACGGGCGTCAACGCGGTTGGCATCCGGAGCCTCCAGCGCGCGAGCAAAACGCTGCATGGCCGCTCCCTCATCGCCCATGGTCAGCAGCGCGGTGCCGGTGTTGAGCAGGATGGACGATGTGTTCGGGCTTTGCTTTTCTGCCGCAGCGATATAACGCATGGCCGCGTCGCGGTGATGCAACTCGGCGTGAGCGTTGGCAAGCTGAGCGTAAATCTCAGGGTCATCGGGCGAGATGGCGAGCGCTGCATTCAGAGTCTGGATGGCAGCGGGATAGCGGCGCGAGTGAAATTGAGTGTCGGCCAACGCCAATTGGAGCTTCAGATTGTCAGGTGCATACTTGATCGCCGCGATGTACTCCTGCTCTGCCTTATCGAGCAAATGCAGGTCGCGATACGCGGTAGCGCGCGCAAGATGAGTGGCGCCAGATTCGCCAAGCAGCTTCTCGGCTTCGCCGGTTTCCTCCAGGGCGGCTCGACCGTGGTGTAGTTGCAACTCGGAGAAAGCCAAGCCAAGGTGGGCGACGCCATTGGAAGACTGCATCGCAAGCGCCGAGCGGAAGTCGCGCATCGCGGCGTCTGGGTTCTGCAGATCGTTAAGCACGTAGCCACGGTTTACGTAACCCTCCACCATCTTTGGATCGCGCCGTATGGCTTCGGTATAGTCCTCAACCGCCTGCTGCAGAAGCTGGTTCTGCTTGTGCACGTGGCCGGTGAGCAAGGGAAAGTTGGCCTCGTTTGGCAACAGTGCTGTGTAATGGGATGTTAGGGTGAGCACGTCGTCAAAGCGCCCGAGGTTGTACAAATCGTATGCCAGATAGACGGCCGCATTGCGGTCGTTTTGCAACTGGGACAGCACCTGGTAGCCAAGGCGTGCCGACTCGGCGTACTTGCCCTGATGAAACAGAACTCGCTCACGTTCGCGCATCACGCGGGGATCGTCGAGCAGACTTCCGGTGGCACGGTCCACCCAGCTACCGGCATCGCTGATGCGGCCTGCCTCGAGGGCGGCATTGGCTGCGTTGGCTATGACCACGGCATTGCGTGGTGCACGCTTGAATGCCTGCTCGTAGGAGGCGTTGGCACGATCGAATTGCCTAGCCGACGCAAAAAGGTCGCCCAGCGCGAGATACGGCACATAGTCATCCGGATAATCGGCAGCCATTTGCTGGAAGTAGCGCTCGGCGGAGGCGGTGTCGTTTTGCTCGCGCGCGATGTATCCCATTGCTTCCAGGGCGTAGCGATTCTTCGGGTCGGTTTCGAGAATCTGGGCGTAGAGCTTGCGCGCCTCGTCGCTCCGCTTGGCGTGCCAGAGCAGATTCGCGTATTGCAGAGTGATGGCGGGATTGCCTGGGTCCAGACGCATGGCTTCCTTCAGATCGCTCTCTGCTCCGTCCAGATCGTTGACCCCCAGACGTATGGAGGCACGCACACGCAAGAACTCCGCGCGAGGAGCGCCTTCGAGATGCAATTGATTGACCAAGGTCTCGGCAGATGCGATTTGCTGCTTCGCTGCCGCTTCATCGCCCGTCTCGTGGTAGATTTCCGCAAGATTCAATCGCAGCTCAATCGGGTAGAGCGGCCCCTCAGGCACCTCAGCATTGGGCAAGCTGGCAATCGCGGCTTGGTACTCGCGGATCGCATCCGGATTGCGGTTCTGCATGTGGGCAAGCTGCGCGTTGAGCGCATGCAGCCGGTAGTGATTGGGATCGATCTGCGTGGCGCGGGCGAGAAACGCGCGCGCGCCGTCCATCTCTCCCAGATGCAGCTCTGCCTGTGCCGCGCTCAACTGCAACCCGATCTGCCGTGGCAAAAGGTTGGCCGCACGTTTGTAGCTTTCTGCAGCCAGCCGCTGATCTCCAGCAAGTTCGTAAGTGTAAGCAAGATCGGCCAGCACCTCGGGATTCTGCCCGGATGCATTCTTGAGCGCCGCAATCGCTGCTGGGTAGTCGTGCTGCTCGCGGTAGAAATTTGCGACGGCGCGGAAGACCGACGGGTTCTTTGGGTCGTGGCTTTTCGCCCGCTCCAACATCTGCCGAGCGCGCTCGGGTTGCTTCAGCTTTAGATAGGCAACAGCCAGCATCACTTCGGCATGCGACGTAGGATGCACCGACTCGGCGCGTGCAAGCAGCGCAATGCCCTGCTGCACGTCACCGCTCTGCAGGAAGAGCTCACCTGCCATCAGCAGATCGTTCTCGCGTTGCGGCGCGGCACTTATGACCTGCATAAAGAGCCGCCGGGCGTCGCTTAGCTGTCCCATGCGCTGATACGTCTGAGCCAAACCGCTAAGTCCATCCAGATTGTTGCGCTCGATCTTCAATCCCTGCTGGTATGCATCCACTGACTTGGGAAATTGGCCTGCTAGCCGGGAAGCATAGCCCAAAAGAAACCAGAGCCGGGCGTTCTGCGGCGCAGCCTTCACCGCCCGCTCGGCAGCCACAGCTGCGCCTGCGGAGTTGCCTCGCTTCAAATCGTCTTCGGCAGCACGGGCGTTACGCCCCACTTCAATGCTCGTACCCCAGCCCATTCCTTCTGTGGCGGGCTTCTTCGAGTTCTTTGAACCATTTTGTGAACCGCTCCCCAGGTCTATCTCTTGCGCGCAGAGGAGCAGCGGCAAGAACAACAGAAAGCAAAGCGAGCTGGTGACCAACAGATTTTTTTTCACTGGGCTACTCAAAATTGCCACGCTCATGCCGATGAAGCGAGAAACTCGAATTCATCTGCTTGGGATGCAGAGAAGCCGCAAATGGTCTTATCGCTAAGGTTGCAGAATCAGGAAACTGCGCAAGATCGCAGGAATCTGGGGCTCGCGGCAAACCTATCAGCAGCTCTGGGAATCTCACTTAATCGCGGTAAGGCGGAGACAAATCCCTTGAATTCGAAGTCCATGCTTTCCTCAAGCCGTGGCATTCCACTGCTGGCGATTGTCCTGTTGGCCCTGGCGGTCCACGGCCCGTTGCTGCTGATGCAGCTTCCCGCCAACTCGTATGATGCGACCACCCACATTTTTTTTGCGGCTCACTACGCGCACCACTGGTTCTCACCGTGGAATGAAAAATGGTTCGGTGGAATGTCGCAGACCACCTATCCCCCGCTGACCCACCAATGGATTGCGTTGTTCTCGCATTTGTTTGGGTTAACCGGCGCTTACATGTTTGTGCAGCTGATCGCGATACTTCTGCTGCCGGTAGGGATGTTTCGCTATGCGCGACTCTGGATCCCAGAGCGCGAGGCCAGCTATGCCGCGCTAGGCTCGGTTTTTCTGGGATCACTGGCGATGCTGGTCTACCAATCCGGCCAGTTGCCCACCATCACGGCGGCGGCACTCACGTTGAACGCGTTACCCTACTTCTATCGGTGGACGCGCGATGGCGGAGCAGGCCAACTACTGAGGGGAGCTGCTATTTCCGTGGCAGGAGCCGCGGCTCATCACGTCACGTTTCTCTTCGGAGCCATTCTGTTTGCGCTGCCGGTAATCTGGCTGAGCGTGCTCGACCGCAATGAAAGTGAGCGCAAGTCATCGGCTGCAGGAATGCTGGGACGCGCGGCTGTCTTCGCCGTCATTATCCTGGTGGCAGGAATCGTAGTGCTGCTTCCCTACTTCATTGCTCTGCGCCATAACCCGATCACCCAAATACCCATTCCGCATCAGTCGCGCGACAACTACATCCTGGTGCCGCACAGCGGAATGAACTTCTGGATCATTCCGATGGGCGCGCTGATTCTCGCCATTCCATACATCCTGTTCAAGGGGGCTGCGGAACGCCGTCTGCGGCCGCTTATGTTTGGCTGGTATTTGACTACCCTGCTCGGGCTCGGCGGAACGACGCCAGTCGGACGCTTGCTGCTGGGCCGTGCGTTTGAGGTGCTCACCTTCGAACGGTTCACCTTCTGGGCAACCCTGATGGCGCTGCCGTTTGTGGGCCTGCTCGCCGCTTGGATGATCGATCGGTGGGGGCGCCGTGGAGCGGTGCTACTCGGGATTGCCGCCACTTATAGCTGCGCGATGGCAGTGGCATGGGTGGTCTTCAATCCGATCAACAGCGGAGACTTCCGGGTACAACAGGTGATCGACTTCCTGAACCGCGAAGATCACGCGAAGTATCGCTACATTACGCTCGGTTTCGGCAACCAGTTTGCCAAGGTCTCCGCCTACGCCAAAGCTGGAAGTCTTGACGGAGATTACAACTCGGCACGACTGCTGCCCGAACTGACCGCCCACGGAGCCGGCCAACTCTACAACTCAAAGTACTACGGAACCGGCGGAATGGAGGCTCTGCGCGCAATCCTGAAGCACGCCGACCAGTATGGACTGCGCTACGTTTTTGTGCGCGACCGCTACTACGAGCCGCTCCTGGCCTTTGCCGGATGGCGGCAGGCGGAGGTCTATGACAACGGCGCCACCGCACTGTGGACAAAGGACGATGTGCCCCCAGCGAAGCATTTGGACTTTGGCGCTGCCGTGCCGACCAGATGGGAGGGCATCATGTGGGGACTACTTCCAGTGGGCGCAAGCTTGTTTGCGATCTTCGTGGTTCTGCTTCCTGAGCGGCGGCGCTATTCGGAGGCAATCGAGTTCCCATCGTCATCCGATTCGCGCGAAATCTCTTTGCGGGAGGCCCATTAGCCATGAACAAGATCTTGCCCGTTCTGCTTATTGTTCTCGCCATGGTGCTGGTCGCCGCCTCTACCATACATTCCTCGACTCTCACTCCGGCCGCCACACCCCAGAGTGCGGTGGATTCGTTGCTGAACCATGTAAAGATGCGCGATGCCCCGGCGGCCTATCGTTACGTGGCCAAGGCCGGCAATACAAGTCCGGAGGATTTTGCGCGCGACGTCTTTGGCCAAGACAGCAACCTGCGCACCTACTCCGCATTGCAGCAGTTCAATACCAAGGTGCTGCATGAGGACGACCAGCAGGCTGTAGTGCGCGCCAGTCTGGAATGGGCCTCGGCGGTAGGCGCCGTGTATGACACACGCGACTTGAAGGTAGTGCGCGAGGACAACAGTTGGAAGGTTTTGTGGCCTGTGCAGCCACGCGCCAAGGTTCCGCCACAGGTGATTCCGGTGAACTATCTGCGCTGGGACATTGTGACTCGCGGCGCAGATGACGACTGGGGTGCGCAAAACGTGGACGCTCCGCGGGTCCGCATCATCTCCATGAATCCGGTGGAGCACGATGGCAACTTCATTCTTCTGGGCGAGATTGAAAATGAGGACACTGTGCCGGGGTTTGTCTCCGTGGAAGCCACGCTCATCGGAAAAGACGGCCAACCGTTCGCGCAGGAAGAGAGCTTTGACAAAATCAGCCACGTGCTGCTGCCCAAAGAAATTTCTCCCTTCCGTATCGACTTTCCAAACGTGAGCCGCAGCCGCATTCAGAGCGTACACATGCAGCCCAATGCCATGCTGGTTCCAGCCTCGACCGACCCAGTGATGGGAGTAATTCATCAGGCTTTGCAGAAAGATGCACGGGGACACCTAGTACTGAGCGGCGAGTTGATGAACCAGAGCGGGCAAACCGTGAACATCCCGCACGTACTCGCCACGTTTTACGACAACACAGGCAAGGTCATCTGGGTATCGGACGGTTATGTAGATCAAGCGCTGGTGCCGCAGACGCCAGTGGCCTTCAGCATCGGCGTGCGCGATGATCTCGCTCCGCAGATTCACAGCTACCGTGTCACGGTGAACCAGTACAGCCGTGACCGGGTGCAGTAACAGGAGGCGGTGATGAATACACTGCGGCGAGGGTTCGTTCTCGGAGTCTTCTGCGCGGCATCGGCATTTTGTACGGCACAGCTGCGGATCTCGGTCCCGGTCGCAGCCGGAGCGGAAGTCACGTTGCAGGCACCCGGCTCGGGCAACACAACGCTTTACCTTTTCGGCCCCGGCGGTGCCAGCAAACGTTCCGTACAGCGTGGCGCGATCAAGCTCTCTAGCGACGAATTGAAGACAGCCGGACATTACACTGCAATTCTGGATGGCAGCAGCACATCGTTTTTCGTAATTGCCGCGTCTCTCGATAACGTCTCTTTTCTCGCTCATCCCTCGCGCGTTCCAACCAATACCGGTAGCGCGGTAACTGGCACGGCTTTTCTATTCGACCGCTTTCACAATCTTGTGCTCACGCCAACTCCAGTCAGCTTCCGGCTGGCTTTGGAGGAAACTTCCGGCGAGGAGCGCAGGGTAACCTCGAGGGATGGAGTTGCCTGGGTGCAGTTGAATTCAGGAAGACGCAGCGGCCCGGCGCGGTTCACTGCATCCTCCGGCGATTTGGAAGTGCGGCGAGTGGTCCAGCAGGTAGCGGCCGATCCTTGCTCTATTCGCATGAAGGCTGGGCACGCACCAGACGGCAACATCCTGGTGGAGACCGATCCCATTCGAGACTGCTCCGGCAATGCCGTGCCTGACGGCACGATCGTTACATTCACATCGGTCGATGAGGCGGGACGCAGCACGGTGGATGCCCGCATCAAGCGCGGATTTGCGCGGGCTGAGCTACCCCCGTCTCACTCCGCTACGTTGACAGTGGCCGCCGGTGTTGTGCTGGGTAATGAAATCCACTGGGGAGGTGGCGAGCGATGAACCGCGTCCACGACTTCGCCCGCCGAAGCGGTATCTGGCTCGCCATGATTGGCTTGATCATTCTGTTCGTTCTTGCATCGATTCCGCCCTCGATGCTGGCCGCCGGGCCTCGGCTCTTACAATCCTTTGATGTATCTTCATCCGCGCCACGTGCGGTCGAACCTACTACTGCTCTCGCTATTCAGCGCGATTACGTTCACGCATGGCAATCGTTGGCCTCAGCTCTGGAAGAGAACCGCTCCGATCTGCTCGGCGAGGATTTCATTGGCGGGGCCCAGCAGCAGTGGCAGGAGGCAATTCGAGCCCAGCAGCAGAACGGTCTTAGCCGGCGCATCGTCGATCATGGACACCACGTGCGGGTCAGCTTCTACTCTCCGGATGGGTCCTCTCTTGAGGCCCTTGATACCGCCGACCTGGAGATTGAGTATCGCGAAGGCAGCCGGGTTCTATCCACTGAACACGTGCAGGCCCATTATATGGTTTTGTTTACTCCGGCAGAGAATAGTTGGAAGGTTCGAATCCTGCAGGAACTCCCCCCGAGCTAAATTCGCGCGGAGTGCCTGAACCAGGCAAGATTCGCAATGTGGAAGCCGACCCTACCCAACCTGTGCTGTTTCTTAGCCTAGAATAGAATAATGCTTCGGTGGTAGGCCTCAGCGCATCAAAGTACCACTGGCTTGGTGAACATGAAAATTCCAACTAGCTCGCTCGTTCTCGCCCTCCTTGTAGCTTCGGTGGCCGCATTCGCTCAGCAACCTGCGAGCGCTCCTGCGCAGGCTCAGCCGGCAAAGGTTCCGGCAAGTGCGGCCTCGCAGGCGGCACCGTCGAATGCTTCCGCCAAGAACTCACCTGCGGTGGATTCGTCAGTTCCGAACCGCGCCGATGCGTACTATCACTTCCAACTCGGACACATTTACGAGGAGATGGTAGCTGTCACTGGGCGCGCTGAATTCGCCTCTAAAGCCGTGGATGAGTACAAGGCCGCGTTGAAGGCCGATCCGTCGTCCGCCTATCTGGCCTCTTCGCTAGCTGAGCTCTATGCGCGCACGGGAGATGTCCGCGAAGCCGTTGTGCAGGCGCAGGACGTCATCGATCGCGACCCCGACAACCTGGATGCCCGTCGGCTGCTGGGCCGCATTTATCTCCGCTCCATCGGTGACATGCAGGGAGGCACGAAGGATGATAGCGAGAAAATCCTCCACCTCGCCATCGAGCAGTATGAACAAATTGTGCGCCTGGACCCGAGGAGTATTGAGGATCACCTCCTGCTGGGCCGCCTCTATCGTCTGAACAGCGAAACGGCCAAGGCCGAAGCCGAGTTCCGCACCGCCGTCAAGCTGCAGCCCTCGTCGGAAGACGCGGTTACCACGCTGGCGCTGCTCTATAACGAAGAGGGTGACGCCGGTCGCGCTTTGGTAATTCTGCAATCGGTGCCCGAAGCGGACCGCACGCCGCGCATCGATTCGGTGCTCGGATACACCTACGAGCAGAAAAAGGATTACGCCCACGCCATTGATGCCTACCGCAAAGCCGTCGATCTCGATAAGGACAACCTCGACGCAGTGCGCGGACTGGCGCAAAATCTTCTCAACGATAACCAGGTTGACGCAGCGCTGGAGCAGTACAAGGCAATTGCCGAAGCCGATCCGCAGGACGCCCAGACCCTGCTGCACATCTCGGAGATTTACCGCCGTAATGGGCAGTTCGACAAGGCCCTGGAGACGCTGGATAAAGCTCAAACGGTTGTTCAGGATTCAATGGAAATCGAGTACAACCGGGCCGTCATTGAAGAGGCGATGGGTAAGTATGACGACGCCACAAAACAGCTCGATCAGCTGCTGGAGCGCACGGAGAAACCAAACGGTGCGTACTCGACCTTTGAGCGCAACAATCGCGCCATCTTCCTTGAGCGGCTCGGTACCGTGTATCGCGACCAGAATAAGACGCAGTTAGCGGTCGACACGTTCCGCAAGATGGTCCCCCTCGGCGACGACTCGGCAGCGCGCGCTTATCAGCAGATTATCGAGACCTATCGTGACGCCAAGAACTGGCCGGGAGCTACGGCTACAGCAAAAGAGGCGGTTGCAAAACTTCCCAACGACCGGGGACTGCAAATGGTGCTCGCCGGACAGGAAGCCGACAGCGGCCAGGCTGATGCAGCAATCGCACGCGTCAAGGCGATGCTCAAGGGCAATCCCTCGGATGACCGCGAGGTCTGGATCGCACTGGCCCAGATGTACAGCCGCCTGCGCCGTTATCCGGAGGCGGAAAATGCCTTGGCAAAGGCATTGGAGTATTCCACCAAGCAGGACGAGAAGGATTATGTCAACTTTATCGCCGGCTCGGTTTACGAACGCCAGAAGAAGTATGACGAGGCCGAGAGCTACTTCCGGAAGGTGCTTGCCTCCGATCCGAAGAGCGCAACCGCCCTCAACTACCTGGGCTACATGCTGGCAGACCGCGGAACCCGTCTCAATGAGGCGCTCGCGCTGATTCGGCGTGCGGTCACGCTCGACCCACAGAATGGCGCATATCTTGATTCGCTGGGCTGGGCTTATTTCAAGATGGGAAGATACGATCAGGCCGAAATTGAATTGCGTAAGGCCGTGGATCGCATGGACAACGACCCAACGGTACATGAGCACCTGGGCGACGTCTACCAGAAGACTAATCGCCTCCGACTCGCCGCTACCCAGTGGGAGCGATCGTTGCAGGAGTGGAAGAAGACGACGCCCGCCGAGGTTGAAGCTGCCGACGTAGCCAAAGTGCAGAAGAAATTGGATGGCGCAAAAGTGAAGCTCGCCAGGGAAGAGAGCGCCGCAAAATAGGCTTGGCAACGTAGCTATTGAGCCGCCGGACGTAGCGATCCGGCGGCTTTCGTTTCTTCGCAACCCAGTGGTTTTTCCGAAGCGGCCAGAGTGGCGCCGCGCGAGGTGCTACACTTCCCCCATGCTGGCTTCTTACGCAGTACGAGTTGAGTCTTCTCTCGGCCGCCGGTATCCTGAACCACCGCACCCGTATCGCGACGACTTCCAGCGCGATCGCGACCGCGTGATCCATGCCCGTGCCTTTCGCCGTCTGGAGAACAAGACGCAGGTCTTCACCCGGCGGCTCTCGGATCACTTCCGCACCCGGCTCACCCACACCATCGAGGTCGCGCAAATCTCGCGCACCATTGCCGCCGCTCTGCAGTTGAATGAAACCTTGGTCGAAACCTTGGCCTTGGTACATGACATCGGTCATCCCCCATTCGGGCATTCCGGCGAGCTTGCCCTGCATCTGGCGATGCGCAAACACGGCGAGAGCTTCGACCACAACCTGCACGCGCTACGCATCGTCGAGCACTTTGAGCAGCGTTACGCCTCGCATCCCGGCCTCAACCTCACCTTCGAGGTTCGCGAAGGAATCATCAAGCACTCGCACGACTACGCGCTCGCCGATTACCCTGAGCTGGCTGAATATCTACTCGACCGGCGTCCGCCGCTGGAAGCCCAACTGATCGACCATACCGACGAGATTGCCTACAACACTGCGGATCTGGACGATGGCTATGAGGCGCGGCTGCTCAAACTCGATGACATACGCCGTGGGGTTGCAATATTCGACCGTTATTACCGCGAAGTTGAGCGGGAGTTCACGGCCGTGCGCGAGAAGCTCAAATTCAACGAGGCGCTGAAACGCATGTTGAACCACCTTGTCACCGACCTGATCGAAAATACCCGCCTTCGGATAGAGAAGTCCGGCGTGCGGACGGTCGACGAGATCCGGCACTGTCCCGAGCGTCTCGCGACTTTCAGTCCTGCCACGGACGCCGAGCGCGCACAGGCAAAACACTTCCTCAATGAGAATCTCTACCACAGTGAGTCGCTGCGTCCGCAGAAGGCCGATGGGGAAAAGATTGTGCGCGAACTTTTCGGCTACTGGATCGAGCACCCCGCCAGTCTGCCCGCCAGCTACCAGCGCCAGATGGAATCCGAGAGCCCGGCCCGTGTGATCTGCGACTACATCGCCGGCATGACCGACAACTACATCTTGGACCTGCATCGCAAACTGTTCGTGCAAGCCTTGACAAAGTAACCTCAGGCACCTATAGCCGAGAGTTGCGCTCCTTCCACCCTGTAATTCCTACCTAACAAGCCCATTCCTACCGCTCAGCTTTTTCACTCCGTTTTTCGGTTCCTATTGAGCATAAGGGACTTACGCGAATTTCGAGTTTGGCATCTGAACTGTACTGTAAGACGGCATGGCGCCGCCGCGATGAGCGGTACGCAGCCTGAGAAGCGGGCTACTCCCGCCGGAGGTATGTAATGAAATTTCGTTCCCTGTATGCCTTGTCCCTGATTGCCGCGCTATCTTTCCCCGCCTTGGCGCAACAAGATAGCAGCGCGCCGGTTCAGCAGCCCACCGCTCAGGCACAGACATCCGCCGACGCCAACTCGCCAATGTCTAACCCCGACAAACAGCTAGAGCCGCTCCAGCCTGACACCCACGAAGGGTTTTGGGGACACCTGAATCCGTTTGCCCGCAAGAAGTACGTGCAACGCCAGATGGCTCCAATTCGTGATCGCGCCAATGAACTCGATGAACTGACGGCCAACAATTCGCGGATGTTGAAGGACGTTGACGCGCGCGCCACTGCCGGTATCCAGCGCGCCGACGCACACGCCACCCTCGCCGATCAGCATGCAGTGGATGCCGCGAACCGTGCCCAGATGGCCAACCAGACCGCCCAACAGGCCACCTCTCAACTACACTCCGTCTCGCAGGTGGTGCAGAACCTGGACCAGTATCAGAGCGCCAGCCAGATTGAAATTCGCTTCCGTCCGGGCGCCGCAACGCTCAGCAAGAACGCCAAGGACGCACTTGACCAGCTTGCCGAAACGATGAAAGACCAGAAGGGATATCTGGTAGAGATTCAGGGCTTTTCGCCTGGCCGCGGCGGCGCCTCCATCCAGCAATCGCAGCATTTGGCCGACTCGGTGGTGCGTTACCTGGTCATCAATCACCAGATCCCGGTCTATCGCATTTATGAGCTTGGCTTGGGCAATGCCCAGGTGCAGGCTGCCTCCGACGAACAGACAGCCAAGCCCTCACGTGGCAGCCGGGTCGAGGTCACGCTGCTGAAGAACGGCCTCGGTGATTTGCAGGCTACCCAGCAGGCTCCTGCGATGTCTCAACCCCAGTAGATCGAATGTCGTGCAGAGCGGAGGCGCGGGCCAACCAGCCCGCGCCTTTTGCTCGCTCGCTCATCGCCAGACGAGCATCTCTGCGACTTTCATGCTATCTTTTCCCAACCGATGCTATTCACCGAGCCATCCGAATTCTTCTTCACCACCGGCTACGACTCTCCGATCGGCCATCTCGAACTTGCCATGAGCGAGCGAGGCTTGACCGTGCTTGCCTTCGAGGGAAGATGGATGGCGCCACGTGGCACCGAGGGCGCTCGCTGGATTGAGGAGCCAAATCGTTTTGGCGATGTTACGCGCCAGCTGGATGAATACTTTTCCGGAACCCGGCGCTCATTTGATTTGCCACTTGATTTGCGTGGCCCGGCCTTTCACCAGCGTTGCTGGCAGGCTTTGTTGCGAATCCCCTACGGCCAGACGTGGTCTTACGCGCAGCTTGCATCCGAAGTCGGCTCGCCACTTGCATCTCGTGCCGTGGGCCAGGCGAACCATCACAATCCGGTCGCCATCATCGTTCCCTGCCATCGGGTCATCGCTTCAAATGGCACTCTGGCCGGCTTTGGCGGAGGCCTTGCTGCCAAGGAGTTCCTACTGAACCTCGAAGGCGCCCACTTCCGCGGATCTCCCCCGGAGCAGCGCAAATTGTTTGGTGAGTTCGCCGTTTAGCCGCCGCACACAACAAAACTCTTAGGCCGGAGTTCGCGAACAGAAAGCAGCTTCTATCGCGATGACATGCTGGGCACGACCTCGATGCGATCCACCAGCTTGCGATTCCAGGCGTAACTCTGTGCCAAGCGCTCTGCCTGCAATCGCTCCTCGGTCCCATTGGCCTTCCCAGCTAAAGTTACCTCGACATCGCTTACGTTTATCTGAATGGTCGAGCGTGCCAGCTTCGGGTCGCGAGCCAGAGCACTGGAGATTTCGCTCTGCAAGGTGAGGGCATCTCGCGTATCGGCCATAGCCCATGCAGGGCGGGCAGGAAGCTTCTGTGGAGCAGGCATTGCCTCTGGAGCTTCACCTTTTGCCGTTGTCTGAGTAGGCGGAGCCGACGGTATCACCTGTGTGGATGGCGCTGGCTTTGCCGCAACCTGCGTGGTCGGAGTCTTTCTCGCCCGCTTAGGGGCCATGCTGCGAGACTGATCTTCGGATTTCGCTGCAGATTGCGTTGCGGACTTCGCGACCTTGGCCGGCTTGGAGGCGACCACTCCTGTCTCCACCGCTGCTGGATGCGGTAGACGACGAGCGGGTGATGCTCGCCCATTCGTCGGCTCAATCACAATCTCCTGCGCAATCGCCCTTACGGCAATCAGGCCCACCGCCAAAATCAACAGCCAAGGTTGTTTGCGCATGAATCGCCCCCGCAGCAGGTGGCCATCGCTGGCCGTGCCACACTTTTGCTCTTTGTGTGAGATGCCGGATACGGCGCTCTCGCTGCCCTGTTAGACAATCACTCGCATCATGCCGGGCTGAATCCTTGTCACTCACCTTGCGGATACATTCCCCAATGCAGTACTCAAGAGGCGCCGCAATGAAGAGGTTTTACCACGCGTCTTGATGCCGATGGCTGCGCCGCCGTAAACTCCATCCATGCATTCCCATGCCGGACCATCCCATGGACACGTTCATCCGGTGCTTACCGCCAGGATGTTGCGTCTTGCCCTGGGATTCACGCTGGCTTATATTGCTTTGTTGGTGGTTGCGGGATTCCGGGCACACAGCCTGGCGCTGCTCTCAGAGGCCGGACACAATGTTTCCGACTTCTTTGCCCTCTTACTCTCCTGGGTCGCCGCTTTCTTCAGCGAGCGGCCTGCCACCAGCACCAAGACCTACGGATGGAGGCGCGCCGGTGTCCTGGCAGCCTTCGTCAATGCCATAGGTCTTATCGTCGTTGCCTTTCTTATTCTCTACTCGGCCATCCAACGCCTCTATCATCCAGAGCCCGTACAATCCGGACTGATGATGTGGGTTGCCGGCGCTGGCGTACTGCTGAATGGCGCCATTACCCTGCTGCTGCTTCGCGGCGCCCGGGACTTGAACCTGCGGTCAGTGCTTGTCCACGAGATTGGCGACACCCTCTCGACGGCTGCGGTTATCGCCGGTGCATGGGCCATTGCCGTCACCGGCCATAACTGGATCGATCCCGCGCTCTCCATCGCGATCTCTGCGATGGTGCTGTGGTCATCGACTGGAATTGTGCGCGAGAGCCTGAACATCCTTCTGGAAGGTGCTCCCAGCAGCATGGAGTTGCAAACCATCGACGCCGACCTGCGCGCTGTGCCCGGCGTCCTCGACGTGCATGATCTTCACATCTGGAGCATCGGCAGCGACACACACGCGCTTTCGTCGCACATCACTATTGCCGATATTCCGCCCTCAGCCAGCAATGTCATACTCGACGAGTTGCGCCATATGCTGGCTGGCCGCCACCATATCCATCACACCACCATTCAGTTTGAGAGTGCCGACTGCGACCTGGCACATGGCTGCATTATGCCTGTGCCTCACGAGCACCATCACGATGTTTCTCATCTTCCAGCGCCCGCAGCCGGAGCGGCGTCTGTTGCCGCGTACCCGGCTGAGAAGCCAGCGAACCCGCAACCGGGAAGCACGGAGTAAGGAACTCTGTCCATGCGTTTTCGACTTGTTGTTATCGTCGCCATCGCCGCCATAGCGTACTTTGCCTTTAACAAGTTCAGACCCCAACCTTCGGAGCTTCCACCTGCTCCGGCTGCGCTTATCAACAGCACACGTGACCGGCTCACGCCTTTCCGTTTCAACCTCACGACCGATCCTGCATCGCCCAGCGCTAACAGCTCAGTCCTGCTCAAGGTTCACGTGATTGACGGTGCGAATCAGCCAGCTGATGGTGTCACACTCTCGGCGGATGTTTCGATGATTGGCGGAGGCAGTATGCAACATCTGACCCTGGATGGCAACGGGGACGGCGATTACGAAGGACGAGTAAACCTGGATGCGGCGGGAAGCTGGGACGTGGACCTGACTGCGTCCAAGGATGGTAAGAGCCGTCAGCAGCGGCTTAACATCGTGGTTGGCGGATAGGCTTTCCCATGCGCGTTCGCACCATCGCTATCGTCGTCGTTGGCGTTCTCGCCTTCTTCGCCGTAACCCACAACGTCAGGCTAGCTGACCTGCGCGATCCCCGCGCGCTGATCCTTCAAATGCATAATTCGCCATTGCGCTTCGCACTCACCACGGAGCCGAAGCCACCCAATTATGACACCCCGGTCACGCTGAAGGTGCATGTCGTCGACGCCGCCGGTAAGCCAGCCGACCGGTTGACCGTAGATGCCTATATCTCCATGAGCAGCATGGATCACGGAAGACGACTGCTGACTCTGCGCGGAAAAGGCAATGGCGATTACGAGGGAAGGGCTGATCTCGATATGGAAGGTACTTGGGATGTGGATCTTACGGCCATGAAGGACGGCATCAAGAGCGAACAGAGAATCAGCATCGAGGTCTTTGCCCCACCGCCTCAGAGCACTACACATGACGATGATGATTCATAGTTAGTGGGCGTTGCGCAGTTCGATCTGTCCGGCCATGGTTCGAACTTCGATCGGCGGGCCACCGCCATGAATAGCTCCATCCGCGGAAATACTGCGCGGCCCGTACGCGGCAGTTCCTTTGGAAATCTTTAACTCCGGGAACTCGCTGAGAATGTGCCCAGTGGGACTCGTTCCGGTAACTGCATGGATGTTGCCCGGAGCGGTGGCCGCAAAATACACCACTACGTCGCCCATCGAGGTCACCAGTTCTGAGTCGCGCATGGAATTCCGGCCACCTACAAATTCGACAGTAATGCGCCCCATGCCGGTATGAGCTTCGGCTCCCTGCGAGAGCTTCCATAGCTCAATGTTGCCTAGGGCTGTGCTTGCCACTACCCCTCCGTGAGCAACGCCAATGCGGATGTTACCGCCGCCCGTCTCAGCAGTAACCGCTCCGTCCATCTCTCCAAGATTAATGTTGCCGCCCGCCGTGCGCACCAGCAGCGGCCCCAGGCAACGCACCACTTCAATATTTCCGCCGCCGGATTGCACTCGCCCTTTGGCAATTGCCTTCAGCCAGATGCTTCCACCGAGGGAAACGATTTCAAGATCGCCCACTGAGGAATCGACGCGAATGTCGCCACCACCCGTACGAATCAAGGAATCGCCGATCCGGTGATTCACCGTGACCGAGCCGCCCATGGTCACCGCACGTAGCAGCTCCGCATCGTCAATCTCAATGTCGCCGCCGTGAGTCTGGAGATCAAGATGCTTGACCTTGCCATGGATCGTGATCTTGCCAGCCAGGGTATCGACGTGTACGTTTTCCGCTTGAGGAAGCTGAACAATCAACTCGGCGCGAACGGCCAGTTCAAGCGGACCTACCGCTTGAAACAGAACCTCGCCTTTTCTCAGACCAACGCCGACATGAAAGTTGGCGAATTGTCTGAGCGCATCTTTTTCCAATGGCTCTTGCGAGCGCAAACGCAATGTATAACCGCTGGGCTGGGTTCCAGTCACCACCTGTATGGAACCCACAAAGCGTGGTACCTGCAGTGACTTCACACCGCTCAGAGGTCCGGTACTCTCCTGCATCCATCCGCTGCCATCGCGCACCACGCGCTGTTTGTGCTGCTCGGCCAGCGCCGGAAGCACCAGCGCAAACATCAGCAGGGCACAGCCTGCCCACGCCCCCGATCTTGCGCTTGCCCTCACCGCAGTCCTCTACTCAACACCGGCCGCCTGCGCCAGCACGCGTGAGGATTGCTGCCTGATATATTCGTTGGGATCTTCCTTGGCCAGTTGCGCCAGAGCCTGCCGGACGCTGGTATCGTTGCGTACCGTAGCCAGCACCTTCAGCGCGCCGGCACGAACCCCGGGATTGTTGTCATTCAGTAGCGACTCCAGCATGGCATTGCGAACGCGGATATCCTGCTTCACCATCGGACTCAGCGCCTCTTCGGCCTTAAGCCGCACCCCGGGATTGCTGTCAGAACGCAAGGAATACACCAAGCTCTCACGCACCGCCGGATCGTCGGGCTTCTGCCGCAAAAGCTCTACGGAGTCCATGCGCAGTCCCGAATTCGCCGTGCTGCGCGAAGCCATTACCAGCAATGCCTGTATCTGCGGATCGTTCACCGAGCCCTGGACCGTCTCCGGCAGCGCCCGTTCGTAGTCAATGCGCACGCGATCGCTGCCCGGCTCCTGAATGATATTGCGAATGCCACCGATTGAAGTTTGCTGTTGCAGCTCGGCCGAAAGCGCGCCGCCATGCAGTGATGCGCTCATGCGATACATGGTGCCAAGGCCGCCGCCGAAGCCCATGATGAAAATCACCGAAGCCAGTGCGGGTGAGAAACGGACTTGCCGCAGCAGTGCCATCGGGTCCAGCGCCCACCGCCAGCCGCGATGTTGCTCCGCCATCTCCAGAGCCTCTGCAAGCTTCATGCGCGCCGACGCTAGAAGATTCGGCGTCACTTCCAGTTGCGGTACTCCACTCATTTCGCCATGGAAGGCTCGCATCGCATGCAACTCGGCGGCGCACCCGGCGCAACGCTCCGCGTGTACTTCCAACTCGTGACGTGCGTCATCGGCGAGCTCGTTGTAGAGGTAGAGCGCGATGTTTTCCCGAACCCACTCGCAATTCATAAGCGCCTTCTTCAACGTGCACCTTTATTACCTAAAATCGGGCTACTTCAAGTCGGCCAGTGCCGCCCTCAACTTCTGTGTTGCGCGGAACAGCGTGTTCTTAGCCGTCTCTTCCGTGGTATTCAGGGCTTCGCCGATAGTGCGCAGCTTCAACCCCTGGTAATGCTTCATCTCAAATACCATGCGCTCGCGCGGACTCAGCTTGGATAATGCCCGGGCGATGCGTTTGCCCAACTCGCGCCGCATCAGGTCCTGCTCAGGACTGGCCCCCGCACGTACGTCCGGAAGTTGCTCCAGCAGATCGAACTCTTCACCTTCCGAGCTGACCCGCACCGAAGGTTCCTCTTTGCGGACCTGCTTCCGCCGCAGATAATCCATGCACAAGTTGGAAACGATCCGGTACACCCATGTGTAAAACGAACACTCGAAGCGAAAGCTCCCCAGGTTGCGATACACCTTCAGAAACGCTTCCTGGTAAATATCTTTGGCGTCGTGCTCAGAGCCGGTGAGATGCAACGCCAGCCGCAGTACCGGCTGATCGTACTGGCGCACCAGTTCCTCGAACGCAGCATGATCTCCCTGCTGCGCCGCGCGAATCAGTTCGGCGTCGTTTACCCGATCCGGGCCCAGCCCCACCATACTTTCCTTAGGGGAATCTTCGCTTTGCCCGGCGCCGCCGTCTTCCGTGCCCGCCCCGCTGAGGCAGAGCACGGTTATGAGTTGGACGGTACAAAGCTCACTCCGTTAGCAATCTATTTTGCAATCCTAAATGCAGAAAGGCCAGCGCTCACCGGCGCCGGCCTCCGCAGAATCAATTCGCCCACAGCTTAGGCGGTTTGTTCTTCGCTATCCTGCTTCGTTATAGTCACCTTAATCTGCACCGTGACTTCCTTGTGCAACTTGATGGCGACGCTGAACTCGCCCAACGATTTCAACGGTTGATCGAGCTCGATCTTGCGGCGGTCGATGTTGAATCCGCGGCCTTCGAGTTCGTGCGCAATGTCGGACGAAGTCACCGAACCGAACAGCGCATTATTTTCACCGGCCTTGCGGACAAAGTGCAGGCTTACGCCGTCAAACTGTTTGGCCAGCAGTTCGGCATCGCCTTTTTCCTTAGCCAGCTTGCGTACCGAGGAGGCTTTCATCTGGTCGATGACCGCCTTGTTCGCCTGGGTCGCTTCAACGGCGAGCTTCTTAGGCAGCAGGTAGTTGCGGCCATAACCTTCAGCCACACTTACCACTTCGCCACGCGCGCCAAGCTTGACCACATCCTCTTTCAGAATAACTTCCATGACTCAATCCCTCTCTAATCTCGAGCGACCGCGCGCCGCAACCAGGCAGCGACGACGGAGTCTAACGGGTGGCCGCGAAGGGCAGCAAAGCGATGTTGCGTGCCTGCTTAATGGCCTCGGTAACGCGGCGTTGATGGGGCGTACAGACACCCGTCAGGCGGCGAGGTACGATCTTGCCGCTCTCTGCCACGAAGCCGGAGAGCAGACGAACGTCCTTGTAATTAATATTGTCGATCTTCTCGGTGCAGAACTTGCAGACCTTCTTGCGCCGGAAGAATTTGCGGCTTCCATCGCGGCCGCTGCCGCCCGGGCGTCCGCCTTGGCGCGGACCCGAGGAACGGGGACCGGAGGGACGCGCGGCGCCCTCGGATGCCGGTGCTTCGGACCTCTCCGGAGCTGCTTGTTTGGTGCTCTCGTCTGCCATAACTCTCCTTGTTGGCGCCCAAGGCGCCTTAACCTTCACGTTCGTTTCGCAAAACAGGAACTGCGTGCGCTACCCAGCCACGCGGCCCGCTCTGTTAGCAGGCGATCTGCCTAAACCGTTGCCGGAGGAACTTCCTCTGGAGCCTCGGCCGCAACCGGTTCGACTGCCTGGGCTGCCACAGCAGCCGCATTTTCCGCGGCTTGGGCTGCAGCTGCCGCCGCAGCCTGTCCCTGTGTTCCTTGACCTTTCACCTTGGCGTCGCGCAGCTTCTTGACCTTCGCCAAACGCTTCTCTTCCTCGTCGGTGCGAACCGTGATGAACTTGATTACCAGCTCCTGCACCCGCAGACGACGCTCCAGCTCTTTCAGCACCGAACCTGGACCCTCCACAAAGGCCAGAACGTAGATGCCCTCCTGGAATTTCCTTACCGTGTAAGCTAAGCGGCGTTTGCCCATCCGCTCAAAACCGGTCACCTTGCCGCCGGTGGCAGCTACATTGGTCTCCATCGTCTGGAGAAGGCGATCCATATCCTCCTCGGTTGTATCCGGACGAAGGACGAACATCACTTCATATTTACGATCCATCTGTTCTCTCCTGGGCTGCGCTGACGCTCGCCCTCAATCCCTACTCTGCTTGGCCGGCCTCGTTCACCTTTTGATTGAACCGGTTCATCGCTGCTGATGCTCCAAGCGTCAAAATCGTTCGCACAGCTTCACTGCTCGCCTCCAGAGCCTCATCCGCCAGTGGCAGTTGCGCCTTTCGCATCGGCGACAGCAGATAATCCCTGCCGTTCGTCAGCTTATATTCCGGCGCTACTCCAAGACGGATTCGCAAAAACTCCTGCGATCCGCCCAGACAGCCGATGATCGACTTCATTCCGTTGTGCCCACCCGCGCTTCCGCGCTCGCGAACCCGGATGGAGCCGAACGGGAGTGCCAGCTCGTCATACAACACAATCAGGTCCTTCTCCGGATCCGCTTCATAGCGGTCCACTAATTCCCTGACCGACTCGCCGCTGAGGTTCATGTAGGTTTCAGGCTTGGCCAGCAGCACAGGCTGCCCCTCCAAGATTGCCCTCGCCGTAACTGCCTTGCAGTGGCGGTTTGCAAGCTTCACTCCGCACTGCCCGGCGATGCGATCCACCGCCAGATACCCCATGTTGTGCGGTGTGAACTGGTACTCGATGCCCGGATTTCCGAGCCCGACAATCAGTTTCACCGTCCCGCCTCTCCCCTAGCCGCGGGCCCGCCAGACCGTGCCGGCGAGCCCATCACGGTGTTACTTCTTCTTCGTTTCCTTTGCGTCCTTCGCATCCGGTTCCGTCTCTACCTTGCCCTTCTTAATGACTTCAGGCTCGGCAGTTACGGCAGCAGCAGTCTCATCCGCAGGTGCCGCGACTACTTCTTCCTTCACAAAGGTAATGTGCACAACCAATGCATCGGGATCATTCAAGTACTTCACCGAAGCGGTCTGTTGCAACTCGGAGACGCGAATCGCATCGCCCACGCCGAGATTGGTTACGTCTACCGTAATGTGGCTCGGAATGTCCGCAGGCAGGCACTCGATCTGGATTTCACGGAGCACCAGATCCAGCAGGCCGCCCTCTTCCTTGGTGCCCTTGGCTTCGCCCTCAATGTGCACCGGAACCGAGAGACGCATCTTCTGATCCATGGCGATGCGCTTCAGGTCGACGTGCAGAAGGCTTCCCTTCAGCGGTTCGTACTGCCAATCCACCACCATCGCCTTGGCATCTTCGCCCTCAATGTTGAGATCGAAGATCGTGTTGTGACCCGAGGCCGAACGCAGAATCTTTAGAATCTGTTTCGGATCCACGGCGATTGCTCGCGGGTCTTTCTTTGCGCCGTACAGCACCGCAGGAATCAAACCCGTGGTGCGCAGACGGCGCGCGGCGTTTTTGTCGGAAGCTTCACGGAGCTTTGCTTCCACTGTGTTTGTTGCAGTTGCGGTTGCCATCAGTTTCCGTTCCTTCTACGTCTGGGTTCACGTCGAAGCTTCGGCGCGCACCGTGCGCGTCAGAGCTTAGCTAAACAGCTTGCTCACCGAGGTCTCTTCGTGGATCGACTGGATCGCACGCGCGATGAGACCGGCGATCGAAAGCACCTTGATCTTCGGTTCCTTCTGTCCCGCTTCGCTCAGCGGAATTGTGTTAGTTACAATCAGCTCTTTCAGGTTCGACTTGGCAATCCGCTCCAGAGCCGGGCCGGAAAGCACTGCATGAGAAGCGCAGGCATAGACCGCAATTGCGCCGTTGTCCAGCATCGCCTGCGCAGTCTTCACCAGCGTTCCTGCTGTGTCCACAATGTCATCCAGAATCAGGCATGTGCGCCCACGCACGTCGCCGATTACATTCATCACTTCGGTTACGTTGATCTCCGTGCGGCGTTTATCCACGATGGCCATCGGAGCATCCATCTTCTTGGCGAAGAAGCGGGCGCGCTCCACGCCACCGGCATCGGGAGAGATCACCGTCAGATTGGGTAGCGCCCGTTTACGGAAGTGATCCACCAGAACGGGTGAAGCAAACAGGTGATCGACAGGTATATTGAAGAAACCCTGAATCTGCGGCGCGTGCAGATCCACCACCAGTGCGCGATTGGCTCCGGCCGTGGTCAAGATGTCGGCCACCAGTTTAGAACTGATCGGAACCCTCGGCTTATCCTTGCGGTCCTGCCGGGCATAACCAAAATACGGAATCACAACCGTGATGCGACGCGCCGACGCGCGCTTGAGTGCATCGATAATCAGCAGCAGTTGCACCAAATTGTGCGAGACCGGATCGCAGGTGGGTTGAATGATGAAAACATCAGAGCCGCGCACGTTCTCCAGAATCTGCACATAAATCTCGCCATCGGAGAACTGCGTAAGAAAGGTCTGTCCGAGTGGCAGTCCGAGAAAATCGCAAACCTCTTTGGCAAGAGCCGGATTCGCGGTACCGCAGAAAATTCTGAGCTTATCTTCACGGCGCGTGGGCACCGGTTTCTTGTCGCTTTTGGACTGTTCGGTGCCTTTCGCAGGCGTGGCTACTCCTGCCTCCGGCGCTGTTTGCGTGGCCTCGGCTGTGGCTGTCATCTCACTCGGCTTGACTACTGCGTCCATCGCTATCTCCGCTGTGGGGACTGGTTGATCCCTTGCTTGATTCGCGTAATCTCCAAGTTGGCCGCCGCGACGTCATTCACGGCACGACCAGCCTGGGAGCGGTACTGGCTGCAACATTTCTCCGACTCATCGACCTGGAATTCTGGCTGGGCGGCCAGGATTCGAACCTGGACGAAGTGCTCCAAAGGCACTTGACCTACCATTAGTCTACCGCCCAGTGGGACAAATTCGCCGAATCGCTACTTTGCAAATCTCTGCGCGCGATACTGACTACGCGGCAGCGTTTCGGTGACCGTGACTGCCAAGCCTTCCGCGCTCATCTGCTCGGCTGCCTGAACCGCGCGCTCGCGTGTGCGGTACAAACCGAACATCGTTGAGCCCGATCCAGAGAGCGAGGCATAATCAGCGCCTTCGCGCTCAAGTACACGCTTCACATCGCGCAATTCGGGATATTGCGGAAAGACGACTCTTTCGAAATCGTTTTCTATCCCGGCTCGGACGAGGTCGAGAAGCGGTGTCTCGGCCCGGTCCCCGCCACACTCAGCGGGAACACCGGATACATCCAGGTAGCTCAACCACTCAAATGCAGAGCGGTTGAACTTAGATAGTGTAACGGAGCCGGAAGGGGGCGTCAAATTCCATGCCGCGGCTTCACTCTCCATGAACGCATCCCAATCGCGAAAAGCCTGCGGCGTGGAGACCGCAACAGCAGGCGACACCAGCACACATGCGAGCGTGGGAAGATCGGCCAGCGGATAAACTTGTTCGCCGCGTCCGAGGCCGAGCACGCATCCGCCCAGCAGGAACAACGGAAGATCGGAACCTACTTCGGCGCAGATACGCAGCCGCTCGTCGGGCGGAAGCGGCTCCTTAAGTTCGCGCTCAAGAGCGAACATGGTAGCCACAGCATTGGATGAACCGGCTCCGAGTCCGCCCTGCACGGGAAGATTTTTTTCGATGGTGATGACGAGTTTGGCGCGCTGCTTCCAGTGGCGCAACATGCGGTCGGCGACACGATAGCAGGTGTTCGTTTCATCGCATGGAACCTGGGGATTCTTGCAGCGGATCTCGATGCCGTTGCCGCGCGAAGCCTCGATGCGAACTACATCGTGGGCGGCGACCGTTTGGTAAATCGTCTCCAGAGCATGGTAGCCATCTGGACGCGAGGGACCGATAGCTAATCCGAGATTGATTTTCGCAAAAGAGCGAACTGTTACGGCCATACAAGGATTCTACGCGTCAGGGCCAGGGAAAACAGCATGGTTCTTGAAGCCGCATAAATGCTGGATGAAACGAGATACGGCGACAGAATACAACGAAAAGTGGTGAGCGGGGGGATTCCGCCGAAAGGGGGCAACGATTGACTGATTGGATAATCGTGGGTTTATGAGAAAGTCAATGGTTGCGCGGATTTGCGAACGATTGGCTTTCTGGTGAACCTGGGCGACAAAACATTGGCGCATTGGTATATGGTTCCGGCGGAGAAGCGATGGCTTGTGAATGGATGGATGAAGATTTTTCGGCGGGCTGCTAACAAGCGAAGCGGTGGCGCGTCTAACAGACATACGAAGGACCTCCTCTGATGACTGAGGCGTGGATTGAATCCGCGTCTCTTTTTTTGCGCGCAAATTGCTCCGTGGTCTTTCGGCGTGTGCGATGGGTGACCGACGGGTGCCAGCGAAAAGCAGGGTGGAATAGGGATGGAGTAGGGTGCGCGAGGTAGGGGCTTCGTCTATGATTGAAACCCAGAGGAAAGCGCGCTGCGCGCGCCGCGTGGAGGCTGGCGATCGGCTGGCAAGCGGCAGCGAAGAAGCAGAACTGAAGGGAAATGCGACGATGAAGAAAAAGATGGTAGCTGTGGTTACGGTGGTGATGATGATGGTTGCGGCCTCATGGGCGGCGGACACGAGCGCACTGCATCCTCCGAAGGGGAGCAGGATTGCGCTGGTGGTCTTCGAAGACCTGGAGTGTCCGGCGTGCGCCAAGGCCGAACCCTTGCTATTGCAGGCAGAACGTAACTATGGGCTGCCGCTGGTGCGGCATGACTTTGTTATCCCCAACCATGCGTGGAGCAAGGAAGCGCACATCATGGCGCGCTGGTTCGATACGCAGTCGCCGCAATTGGGCGAGGAGTTCCGGCATTACATCTTTACGAACCAGAACGCGATCTACAAGACGAACCTGCGCGGGTGGGCAGACAAGTTCGCCAACGCACACGGCCATCCGCTGCCGTCCTTCTACGATCCGACGGGTGCACTGCGCTCCAAGGTGGAGACCGACACGCAGCTTGGGATTGCAACCGGCGTGCACGTGACACCAACGATCTACGTGGTGACCGATTCGGCGCGTGTGCCGTTTGAACAGGTGGCAGACCAGGGGAAGCTCTTTGAGACGATTGAGAAGGTAAAAGGCGAGCTGCCGCCTGAGCCAAAGACGGCAAAGAAGAAGTAAGACAGCAAGGACACGCAACGATGAAGACGAAGGTCATGACGCTGGCTGCAGTGGTGGTGATGATGTTTGCGTCCGCGTGGGCGGCTGATATGAGCGCGGCAGAGACAAGCGCACTGCAGCCTCCGAAGGGGAGACGGATTGCGCTGGTGGCCTTTGAGGACCTGGAGTGTCAGGCGTGCGCCAAAGCCGAACCCTTGCTTATGCAGGCGGAGCGTAACTACGGGCTGCCGCTGGTGCGGCATGACTTTGTCATCCCCGTTCATGTGTGGAGCGAAGAAGCACACATCATGGCGCGCTGGTTCGATGCGCAATCGCCAGAGTTGGGCGAAGAGTTCCGGCATTACATCTTTACAAACCAGAACGCGATCTATAAGACGAACCTGCGGGAGTGGGCGGAGAAGTTCGGCAGGACACAAGGCCATCCGCTGCCGGTTACCTTCGATCCGGCACTGCGCTCCAAGGTAGAAGCCGACAAGCAGCTTGGAATCGCACTCGGCGTGCACGGGACGCCGACGATTTTCGTGGTGACCAATTCGCCGAAGGTGCAGTTTGTTCAGGTGATGGACACGGAGAAGCTCTTCGAGACGATTGATAAGGTGAATGAGGAGTTGAAGAACGAGCCGCAGCCAGCACCAACAAAGAAGAAGTAAGAGACGGGCGGGAGACGAGGGTGAAACTCCACACCTATGAGGTCCAAGTGGATTGGACCGGCAACGATGGCGAGGGCACGAAGAGTTACCGAGGCTATCGCCGCGATCACACGATCCGCTCCGCGGGCAAGACTTTGATTGAGGGTTCCAGCGACCCGAGCTTTCGCGGAGATGGTACCCGCTACAATCCGGAGGAGCTTCTGGTGGCGAGTCTTTCGGCGTGCCACATGCTCGGGTATCTGCATCTGTGTTCGGCAAATCACATCGCGGTTCTCGAATACAACGACGCTGCTTCTGGAGAGATGGCGGAGAGCGATGACGGCTCAGGAGAGTTTGTGCGTGTGGAGTTGAGACCGGCGGTGAAGATTTCCGCAGATGGAGACGTTGCAATGGCGAGGGCGCTGCACGCGGAGGCGCATCATTTGTGCTTTATCGCAAGGTCGGTGAAATTCCCGGTGGAAGTTGCGGCGGAGATTACGGCTGTTTCGGAATGACAATTTTCGGCGGTGAAAAATGAAGGCGCGGCTTCGGCTGCGCCTTTCGTGTTGCACAAAGACTCACAGTCTCACTGCTTTCCATATCCCAGAGTTGGAAATGCGCCAACTCTGGGCCACCCGACGTTGTTATAGATGAATGACACCTTAAGAAACAGATACACATTAAGGAACAAATTCATGGCTTGCGCGCGGAGCGTTTGGTGGAGCGGGTGGCGGCGGGAGTGAAGTACTGCCAGCCGAGAGGTTCGAGTTCGGTGGTGTAGCCGTTCTCGTGCTCCATGGAGATTTCGTCACCTTCGGTGATGTAGCCGATGAGAGAGAGCGAAACATCCTTGTATTCGGCGGGGAGACGGCGGCCGGGCGGGACGGTGAAGAGAAGCTGGTACTCGTCGCCTCCGTGGAGAGCGTGACGCAGTTCGACCTCGTGCCGATTGAGCGAGGCGATAGGGATGGCATTTTCCTGCAAGACGGCGCCAACGCCGGAGGCGCGGCAGAGGCGGGAGAGATCGAGCGAGAGGCCGTCGCTGATGTCGATCATGGCCGAGGGGATCTGCTTTTCGCCGAGGAAGCGGGCGAGGGCGAGCTGAGCCTGGGGATAGAAGTGCGCGGGATAAGAAGAGGCTCGGAAGCGGCGTTCGGGCGAGGCGTACATCTGCTCAAGCAGAGCGCAGGGTGCGCCGAGTTCTCCGCTGACGAAGATGCGGTCGCCGGGCTGAGCGGTGCTGCGCAGGATGGCCTTACCTTCGGCTACGGTGCCAACGACGGTGATGTCGGCGAGGACTCCGGCGGGGGATTGCGCCAGATCGCCTCCGGCGAGGGTGACTCCGGCTTGCTTGGCGAGGCTGAGAAGGCCGTCGAAAAACTGGTCGGCCCAGCGCTGGGGCAGCGCGGCGGGCAAAGCAAGAGAAAGAAAGGCGGCGAAGGGTTCGCCGCCCATGGCTGCGATGTCGGAGAGTCCGCGGGTGAGGCAGCGGTGGCCGACAGAGTCGGCGGGATGCCACTCGCGACGGAAGTGAATGCCTTCGAGCGAGAAGTCGGTGGTGACCAGAGTCTGGTGGCCGGGGAGAGCGGAGAGCAGGGCGCAATCGTCTCCGATGGAGCGGATGACGCGGGCAGGAACCGAGCGGCGCAGAGCGGGAAGAGCCGACTGGCTGGCGTGAGCAATGCGTTCGATGAGACGAGTCTCGGAAATAGGCATAACAGAGAGAAGCGTACTCGAAAAGACGGACGGGCGAAAGTGGAGCTTGACCAAGGAGCGGGCAGAAGAGAAAAGGCGGAGACGGGGCAAACGAGATTGTGGATACTTGGCGATGTATTGTGAGCTAACGAGAAAGGCAAGATCAAAAGCCCCACTCAAGCCAACAACGGGCTTGAATGGGCCCCCAGCCTGCTAGACGTTGGCGGATTCGCTGATCTGGGCGGTGAGTTCGTCGACCTTGCGCTCCAGGACGTGGCGGATGGAGAGGATGCCAATGAGGCGTCCATCGTCTTCGACCACGGGAAGGTGGCGCACCTGATGGTTGATCATGACGGCGGTGGCTTCGGCAATCGAAGTGGCGCGGGTTGCCAGGAGGACCGGGGTGGTCATGACTTCCCTGATGGGAAGCTGATGCGGGTCGCGGCCAGAGAGGGCAACGCGCTTCATGACGTCGCGCTCGGTGAAGACGCCGGCAACGATGCCGTGTTCATCCACAACGGCGGAGGCGCCCATGCGGCGGTGAATCATGGCCTCGATGGCATCGGCAACGGTGGCGGTGAGAGGAACTGAGGCGGGATTGGCAGCGCAGTAATTCAGAATGCTCATGGGGATCACGTGTATGAAAGAGTAACTCTAAAGAGACGCCGGTGGGCCGAAAAGTTTCTTGATTGCGGAAATGAGCATTGAAATGCGCGTTTTCCGGCCTGATTCCGTAGCTGGAACAAGCGGAGAGGTGCACTCATGAGGATTAGCACTAGTGGGTAGAGGCTTTTAGGTCGCGGACGCTGGCTACTGAGCTGGCGGGTACGCGGCAATGAACACCGCTCGGTCGCGACGCTGGTTAGCTGGCGCTCTGCTTGCCGACTTCCGCCATGGTGGTGCGGAGATACTTGTGAGGATTGACGGGAACACTCTGGATGCGGACCTCGTAGTGAAGATGAGGCGCGGTGACCCGGCCGGTTGTGCCTACGTATCCGATGACCTGTCCGCGACGGACATGCTGGCCGGGAGTGATGGCGAATCCGGAGAGATGGCCGTAACGGGTGGCGATGCCGTAGCCATGATCGACGTTGATGAGGCGTCCGTAGCCGCTCATAAACTCGGCGAAGGTAACGACGCCGTCGGCAGCAGCGTGGACCGGAGTACCGTAGGGAACCGAGATATCGACGCCGCTATGAAACGCACCTTCTCCGTTGAAGGGATCGACGCGCTCGCCGAAGGAGCTGGTGATACGGCCTTCGACTGGCCACAAGGAGGGAGCGTCGGCAATGCGAGTCCAATCGGAGAGCGAGGCGAGACGATGGGTTGGGTCCTGCAGGCCGGCAGCAGCGCTCCCGTTAAGGGCCGAGCCGCGAAGCGCGTAGAGAGTATTGAGCGAAGCCTGATATTGGCCGGGCTGCACGTCAGCATTGGTGGGCAGCAGGTGGGTGTTGGTCTTGAGTCCGTAGATGGCGGAGACTTCGCCGGCAATAGAGCCAAGAGATGCTACCTGAACATCCTTTTCCTTGGAGACCTGCTCAAGTTGCGAGTAGTTGCGCTTGATCTGGTCCTTCTCGGCACGAAGATCGTTGAAGCGTTCGACCTTCCACAACATGCGGGCGTAGGAGCCAGCCATGCCGGTAATGGTGAACATTCCGATGATGGCGCCAGCGAGGAAGACGTAAAGGTAGTGAACTGGGATGGGGATCTTGCGGAGCTGGCCTTCTGCGTCGCGTGCAACAAAAAGGATGTACCAGCGCTTCCGCAAATGAGTTCTCCTGAATATTAACGACAGGCACGGCCGGAATCGAGGCCAGCAGCGGGAATTCACAAGAGGCGACGTCCTGACAGGGCGTCTGTACGCCCCTCCCTTGCCCACTGATTTTGTTTTAGACGACTTGAAGAGACTAACAACCATGGTGTACTAGCGTCAACAAGAAGAATGCGTAACGGTTACCCAATAGGCCGATGAGATTCGAGTTACCGTGTAAAAGTTGCCCGCTGAAAAGCGATGAAAACACGAAGACGGCAGTGAAGCAAGCGATGAAAGCCTTCGCGCGGGCGGCACTGTTATAATCAAAGACTACGCCAATGCCGACGAAATCTACTACTGGACTTCCTGCCTTCGAGGCACCTTCCCAGAAACAGAAAATCCGTTCTACCACAGTGCTTTGCGTGCGACGCGCAGGGCGAGTGGTGATGGCCGGAGATGGACAGGTGACACTCGGTGATCATGTCATTAAACAGAGCGCGCGAAAGATCCGGCGCTTGTACCAAGGGAAAATTCTTGCAGGCTTTGCGGGCTCGACGGCGGATGCGTTTTCGCTGTTTGCGCGCTTTGAGACAAAGCTGGAGCAGTATGCGGGGAACCTGGGACGCTCCGCAGTGGAGCTGGCCAAGGATTGGCGCACGGACAAGAGTCTGCGCCAGCTGGAAGCACTGCTGCTGGTGGCCGACCAGAGCCAGACGTACTTGCTCAGCGGAAATGGCGACGTGATTGAACCCGACGATGATATTGCCGCAATCGGCAGTGGCGGGCCTTTCGCACTGAGCGCGGCACGCGCGCTGCTGCAGTTTACCGAGCTGGACGCGCTGAAAATTGCCGAAGCGTCGATGACAATTGCCGGACAGACCTGCATTTATACGAACGAAAAGTTCACGATCGAAGAGCTCTAAGAGCCTGCGTACGGCTTGCCTGCAAAATGCGGCAGGCTGGACGGAGGCGGAAGTATAAGGCGTCCGAAAAGGGGCTGCGGCCTTGGAGGCCGAAAGGAATTAGCAATGGCGATTTACCTGCCACAGACCGTGGAAGAAGAGTTGATTGCGTTGGACGAGTTGACGCCGCGCGAAATTGTGGCCGAGTTGGATAAGTACGTGGTGGGACAGCACGACGCCAAGCGCGCCGTGGCCATCGCACTACGGAACCGGATGCGGCGGCAGAAACTTTCGCCGGAGATGGCCGAAGAGGTGATGCCGAAAAACATCATCATGATTGGGCCGACCGGAGTGGGAAAAACAGAGATCGCGCGCAGGCTGGCAAAGCTGGCGAACTCACCGTTCCTGAAGGTGGAGGCTTCGAAGTTTACGGAAGTGGGCTACGTGGGCCGCGACGTGGAATCGATGATTCGCGACCTGATCGAGATTGCCATTGATATGGTGCGCGAGGAAAAGCTTGAGGACGTTGCGGAAAAGGCGGAGATGAATGCAGAGGAGCGCATTCTGGATCTGCTACTACCGCCTTCCCCGGGTACGGTGACGGCTCCGGCGGATGGCGCGGCAGCGCCAGCAGGCACAGGGCCGACGATTGTGAGCGAGACTTCTACCGTGGAGAGCAAGGCGATTACGATTCCAGCCGAGAGCAGCTCGCGGACTCGCGAAAAGCTGCGCCAGCAGTTGCGCGAGGGCAAGCTGGACGATCGCACGGTAGAGCTGGATGTACGTGAAAAGAACATGCCTGCCTTTGAGATCATCAGCAACCAGGGCATTGAAGACATGGACATCAACTTCAAGGACATGTTGCCCAACATCTTTGGCCAGCGCACAAAAAAGCGGAAGATGAAGGTGAGCGAGGCCTTTGAGTACCTGATTGCGGAAGAAGAGCAGCGTCTGATCGACATGGACCAGGTGACGAAGACGGCGCTGGACCGGGTTGAGCAGAGCGGCATCATCTTCCTGGATGAGATTGACAAGATTGCGGGACGCGAGAGTGGACACGGGCCGGACGTTTCGCGCGAGGGCGTGCAGCGGGACATTCTGCCGATTGTGGAAGGAACGACGATCAACACGCGCTACGGAATGCTGCGCACGGATCACATCCTGTTCATTGCGGCGGGAGCGTTCCACGTCTCGAAGCCGAGCGATCTGATTCCCGAACTGCAGGGGCGCTTCCCGATCAGGGTGGAGCTGAAATCGCTGACGGTGGAAGATTTCGTGAAGATCCTGACCGAGCCGAAGTCGTCACTGACCAAGCAGTATGTGGCGCTGCTGGATACGGAAGGATTGAAGCTGGAGTTTACGCCAGATGCACTGGAAGAGATTGCGATCTTCGCAGCCAAGGTGAACGAGAGCACGGAAAACATTGGGGCGCGGCGGTTGCACACCATCATGGAGCGGGTGCTGGACAAGATCAGCTTCGAGGCTCCAGAGCTGAAAGAGAAAGAAGTGAAGATCGATCGCGAATACGTAGGCAAGATGCTGGCGGATATCGTGAAGGATCACGATTTGTCGCGATACATTCTGTAAGAAGCAATTACTTTGGCGCCGCACTGGACGAAAGGTGCGGCGGCCAAAGCAAGCCATAAGCAAAACCACTGGCGACACCTCAGCCAACGGCAACGAAAATCACCCGAAAAAATCTAAGCACTCGCAAGCGTGGCAGGACACCCGCATGGGCAGCCTGTGTTTTTGCGTTGCAATGAGGAAGATAAACGATCAGCATGGATGCATTTCAATCTGCATGCTTAAACTCACAAAAGATTGGGAGACCGTTATGTACGAAGGATTTCATCAGTTTCGTTATTGTTTGTTCGCTCTTTTGTTTTTGATACCTGCGTGCGCAACGGTGCAGGCAGAAGAGATAAAAGTCTTCAGCGTAAATGGGGTCAAAGATGTGCTGATGAAGCTGGGCGCGGATTTTGAGACTGTAACCGGCAACCACGTGCAACTTACCTTCGGCACCATCGGCCAGCTCAACGAACGGATGAAGGCCGGAGATATGCCTGACGTACTGGTGGCGATATCGCCCGCGATGGTGAAGGCCGAAGAGCAAGGAACGATTGCAGCAGGCGGCAGCATTGAAGTTGGCCGCACAGGGATGGGCGTCGCGGTGAAGGCAGGGACGGCAGCTCCTGATCTATCTACGTCACAAAGCTTTCGCGATGCGTTGCTGAAGGCTAAATCGTTGGCTTATTCCGATCCGAAGACAGGCGCGGCAAGCGGAGTAGCGTTTGCCAAAATACTTACCCGGATGGGGCTTGCCGACCAAGTGAAGGATAAGACCACACTCGTAGGCGGCGGATCGGTTGGAGAGCTAGTGGCTCAGGGAAAGGTTGAGCTTGGCATACAGCAGATCACGGAGCTTCTTCCGGTGAAGGGAATTACTTTGGTTGGTCCGCTTCCGGCTGAATGGCAAAGTGTGACGGTGTATCAGGCTGGAGTTCTTCGGCAGACGGCGAAGGCGAAGGATGCCGCAAGCTTTGTGCGGTTCATCAGTAGCCCCGAGGAAGCCCGGAAGTTTACCGACGCTGGGTTTGGACGCTATTGAGGTACACATTATTGGTCGATGCGTTATTGATGGCACTTATTGGCTGATGCGTTATTGGTTGACAGCAAGAACAGTTATGTCAGACTACTAGGCCAGAAATAATTCATCAGAAGGCTCCGTATCCGAAAGGATCAGCAGTCCATGTCCATTGATGCCACAGTAGAGGTGTCGGCCAAGGCACAAAGCACCAAAGCGACGAACAAAGACAGAGGAACTCCAGCCGGTATAGATAACAAAAAGTTGTTTTTTTTGATACTAGCTTTTGCGGTGATGCTGGCGATCGCCTTTATGCCCAAGCCCGCCGGGTTGACCGTGGCCGGCCAACGCGTAATCGCCATTCTGGTTTTCGCGGTGATGGTATGGATCGCCGAGGCGGTCTCGTATCCGGTCAGCTCGATGCTGATCTTATCGTCTCTCATTATCTTCCTGGGAATCTCTCCGGCGGGGAGTGCCACGGTTGGCACTTTGGGGACGATCAAGGCAATTCCACTGGCGATGACGGGGTTTGTTAATCCAGGCTGGGTGCTGGTTGCGGCAGGGTTGTTTATCGCGGCAATCATTACTCAAACTGGGTTGGAGAAGAGGCTGGCGCTCAAGATTATGCAGATTGTGGGCGCCAAGACGAACAACTTTCTGGCCGCAATCATCATTATTGCCCAGGTGCTGGCATTCGTGATGCCGTCGCTGGTGGCGCGAGCTGCGACTATGACTCCGACCGCACTGGGACTGATCACGGCGTTGAAGTTGGACAGGAAGAGCGTATTCGCCAAACAGGTGATGCTGACGACCGGATTCGCAACGGCGATCTCCGGGATCGGCGTGCTGACTGCCGGCGGCTCCAATCCCTTCACGGTGGGAATTATTTCGAAGGCGCTGGGACGAAATATAGGTTGGGCTGACTGGTTCATCTATGCGTATCCGGTGGTCATCGTGATGTGCATCATCCTGTACTTCATGGTGATCAGCTTCAACAAATTCGAGTTCACGGAAATCCCTGGCGGGCGCGAAGCGATTGAAAAGTCTTTGGCCGACCTTGGCAAGATGAGCAAGAGCGAGAAAAAAATCTCAGTAATTTTTGCCATCACCATTATTTTGTGGGCGACCGAAAGGCTGCACGGAATCGACTCCAACACGGTTGCAGCCTTATCTGCCACAACGATGATGATGCCTTACATTGGAGTGGCAAACTGGAAAGACACGGTGAACAAGATTGAATGGGGAACCATTCTACTGTTCGGCGCAGGGCTTTCGCTGGGAGAAATCATCTTCAGTTCCGGAGCCGCGGTTTGGATGGCAAAGGTTTCGCTGGGATCGATGGGGCTGGAAAGGCTGAGCGTTCCGGTGATGATGGGCGTGATCGCACTGGCCATCGTGGTCATTCGTCTGGCCTTCTCCAGTGTGATGTCCGCGGCCGTGACGGTTGTTCCTACCGTGTTGGGGCTGCTGATCAGCATGAACAACCCGAGGTTGCCCATCTGGGGAATTCTTCTGGTTTCGTGCTATCTCACATACTTCTCGTTCATTCTTCCGGTCAACGCACCGCACGTTCTGCTTCCATATTCCACCAATACATTTGAAATCAAAGACGTGGTGAAATTGGGAATTCCGATCACGTTGGCGGGAGTCGCGGTGATTGTGCTGTTCAGTTATACCTACTGGCGCTGGATTGGAATGATGTAGCTCTGGTTAACTCGAAAGCGTTGCCGGGCGGCATGACGCAGAGCGTGCGGCCCGGAACTTTCGCGGACTCCGCATTCAAAGGTGTAGAGATCATGGAACAAACTCAAGACGCCGAACAAACTCAGAGTGTAATCGCCGATGGGATGCGCATCGAGTGGAACGCCGCGATCCCGATGGATGACGGCATCACACTGCGCGCCGATATCTTCCGTCCGCTGGACGCGGGACATTATCCGGTCATCATGAGCTATGGCCCGTATGGCAAGGGGCTGTCTTTCCAGGAGGCGTACAGAGGGAACTGGGAGCGGATGATTGAGGCCTATCCCGACATTGCCGAAGGCTCAAGCAACAAGTATCAGAACTGGGAGTTGGTCGATCCGGAGAAGTGGGTTCCGGATGGCTACGTCTGTCTGCGAATCGACAGCCGCGGAGCAGGCCGCTCGCCGGGGCAGTTGGATGTGTGGTCGCCGCGCGAAAGCCAAGATATGTACGAATGCATTGAGTGGGCCGCGGCGCAGAGTTGGAGCAACGGCAAGATCGGCATCCACGGTATCTCGTACTACTCTTCGAACCAATGGTATGTGGCTTCGCTAAGACCGCCGCATCTGGCAGCCATCTGCGTGTGGGAGGGTGCCGCAGACTACTATCGCGACTTCGCCCGGCACGGGGGAATCGAGTGCGATTTTCTGAACTCATGGTTCAACCGGCAGGTGCTGCCACTGCAGCATGGCTATGGTAAACGTGGCCGGAAGAATCCGATGACCGGCGAGTTGGTGGCGGGACCGGAGACGCTGTCTGCAGAGGTGCTGGCCGGCCAACGCCTCGATCCGGGCGAGGAGACACTGAAGCGGCCATTGGATGGACCGTACTATCGCAAACGCTCGCCACAGTACGAGAAGATCACGGTGCCGCTGCTCTCGGCCGCGAACTGGGGCGGCATGGGACTGCATCCGCGCGGCAACTTCGAAGGCTATCTTGCCGCAGCCTCTAAAGAGAAGTGGCTGGAGGTGCATGGCGATTCGCACTTTGCTCCGTTCTACCGCAAGCAGGGCGAAGTATTGCAGAAGCGATTCTTCGGGCATTTCCTCAAGGGCGAGAACACAGGGTGGGAGAAACAGCCTCCGGTTGAGTTGAGCGTCCGGTATCCTGGCGAAAAGTTTGTGATTCGCGCGGAAAAGGAATGGCCGCTGGCGCGCACGCAATGGACGCGCTTCTATCTCGACCCCAAGGAGCGTTTGCTGGGACGCGAGCCAAAGTATGATGCGGCGATTCAGTACGAGAGCACAGGCGACGGACTTACGTTTCTGCTGCCTCCGCAGGATGAAGAGTTTGAAATCACAGGACCGGTTGCTGCCAAGCTGTTCGTCTCATCGGAGTCGACGGATGCCGACTTGTTCCTGGCGTTGCGGCTATTCGATCCGGACAATAAGGAAGTGCTGTTTATTGGCTCGAACGATCCCTGTGTGCCGATTGCTTTGGGTTGGTTGCGCGCCTCTCAGAGGAAGCTTGACCCGGCGCGGAGTTTGCCGTATCGCCCGTATCACAGCCACGACGAAAGCTGGCCGCTGAAGCCGGGTGAGCCGGTGGAACTGGATATTGAGATTTGGCCGACTTCGATTGTGGTTCCACCGGGATACCGTCTTGGACTGACAGTGCGCGGGAATGATTACGACCATGGTCTTGGCGACAAGCGCTTCCCTCATGGCATGTATCCGATGACCGGTGTGGGACCATTCCTGCATAACAATCCGCAGGATCGTCCGGTTGAAGTTTTCGGTGGGAGGAACGGGCTGCACTTCGAAAAGGGCCGGGAGCCTTATCTGCTGCTGCCGATCATTCCTCGCTGAAGAGAGCGATGAGCGCAGATTTGAAAATCGCAGATTGAAGATTGGGGCCATGGGGCTCCGTCTTCAATCTGCGATCTTGCGTTTTCAGATACATGTGCACGGACTAAAGCTGTGCCTGGGCTCCGATGGCGGGTGTACGATTGAGTTACACGATAAGTCAGGTATTCGTATCCCACCCATGCGAGGTTGAGAATGGGTTCATCTGTTACAAATTTTGCAGCAGAGCTGAAACGAGTCATCGAAGGCGATGTGCGCTTTGACGCGCGATCGCTGGCAGTTTACTCAACCGACGCTTCCAACTATCGCCAAGTACCAGTTGGTGTGATCTGTCCGCGGCACGAGGCGGACGTGGTGAACGCCCTGGCGTTGGCCCGTGAGAACGCGGTGCCAATCGTCGCCAGAGGAGGCGGCACAAGCCTGAGTGGGCAGGCTTGCAACACGGCGCTGGTGCTCGACTTTTCGCGCTACATGACGGACATTAAATCCATCGATGCGGAACGGCGCACGGCGGTGGTTCAACCCGGCGTGGTGCAGAGCACACTGAACGCACAGGCGGGAAAGTTTGGACTCTTCTTCCCTCCCGATCCCGCGACCAAGGATCGCTGCACGCTGGGAGGCATGGTCGGCAACAACTCCTGCGGCGCGCACTCGGCGGCGTATGGCAAGACATCCGACAATCTGGTTGACCTCGACTTTCTGCTCTACGACGGAACAAAGCTGCACCTGGGACCGAATAGCGATGAGCAGATACGGGCGGCGATTGCGTCCGGTGGACGCGCCGGTGATGTTTATGGCCGGGCATACGCGATCTCACAGAAATACGGCGACCTTGTGCGCCAACGCTTCCCGAAACTTCCGCGCCGAGTATCGGGCTATAACCTCGATGAGTTGCTGCCGGAGAATCACTTCAACCTGGCGCGCGCGGTGACCGGCTCAGAAGGCACGTTGGGGTTGATGCTGCAGGCTACGGTTCAATTGGTTCAGAAGCCGAAGGAGTTGGTGGTTGTGGTGCTTGGGTTCGCGGATGTGTTCCAGGCCGCTGACGCGGTTCCGGCACTGCTTGAACACAGGCCGGAGGCGATGGAGGCAATTGACCATAACCTGGTCGAGTTCTGGCAGGAAAAGGGCTGGGCTTCAGTAAAACTGCTGCCGGAGGGTCGAGCCTACTTGATTGTGGAGTTGGGTGGCGAGACGGCGGATGAGGCGCGGGCACGCGGCGAACGCATGATAGCCAGCGCCAACAAAATGCCGGGAGTGGTTGGCGCAAGCCTCTACAGCGATCCGCAGAAACGAAGTGCGGTGTGGGGATTGCGCGAGTCGGCACTTGGCTCCGGCGCGCCACGAGACGGATTCCCGCGGACGTGGCCGGGAGCCGAAGATTTGGCCGTCCATCCGGAAAAGCTTGGACAGTATTTGCGGCGGTTCCAGAAGGTGCTGGAAAAGTACAAGCTTGCGATCAGCATGTACTTTGGCCACTTTGGAGAAGGCTGCACCCATGTGCGCATTGCTTTCAACTTCTCCACGCCGGAAGGGATTGCTGCTTTCCGCAGCGCGATGCTGGAGTTGGGTGACCTGATCGCGGAGTTTGGCGGCTCGGTGGCCGGCGAACATGGCGACGGCAAGGCGCGTTCGGAATTGCTGCCGAAGATGTTCGGTGATGAGGTGATGAAGGTCTTCGGGGAATTCAAGGAGATATTTGATCCCGGCTACAAGATGAACCCCGGCATCCTCGTCCATGCGCAACGGGTCGATGAGAACCTGCGCATGGCGAGCTTTCATCCGAAGCAGATTGAGACACACTTTGACTTCAGCTCCGACGGCGGATTTGGTGGCGCAGTCTCGCGATGCGTGGGGATTGGCAAGTGCCGGAAGACGGATAGCGGCGCGATGTGCCCGTCGTACATGATTACGCGGGACGAAGATTACTCGACGCGTGGCCGGGCCAGAATGCTGTTTGAGGCGATCAACGGCCAGATGCCTGGCGGATTGACCGACGAATCAATACACGAGAGTTTGAAGCTTTGCCTTTCCTGCAAGAGCTGCAAGACGGAATGCGCCGCTACGGTTGATATGGCGCTGTACAAGGCGGAGTTTCTGTCGCAGTACCATCGCGAGCATCCGCGGGAGTGGAAGGCGCAACTGTTCGGAAAGATTTACGAGTGGGCACCACTGGCCGCCAAGTTCCCCGGCCTCACGAATGCGATCTCCGGCTCGGCGCTGGGGCGCGCGATGAAGAACGTGTTGGGGGTGCATGCGGAACGTCCTCTTCCGCGCTTTGCGGCATGCAGTTTCCGCGAGTGGTTTGCCGCTCACAAGCAGCCGACGGAAGGGCGAGAAGTAGTGCTGTTTCCGGATACGTTCAACAACTTCTTCGACCCCGAGGTTGCGATTGCGGCGGTGGAAGTATTGGAGCGCGCGGGATGCAAGGTGGTGGTTCCGTCCAAGTACGTTTGCTGCGGGCGTCCGCTTTACGACCAAGGGATGCTGGACGAGGCAAAGCAGCAGCTTGCGGAAGTGATGCAGGTACTGAGGCCGCACATTGAGCGCGGCACGCCGATTGTGGGACTGGAGCCGGGATGCATTCTGACATTCCGCGATGAGCTGCTCAGGTTGTATCCGAACGATCCGGTGGCACAGGCTCTTTCGCGGCAGTCATTCATGTTCGAAGAGTTCGTCACCCGCGAACTGCCTGCGTACACACCGCCGAAGCACAACGGCACGGCGCTGCTGCAAGCACACTGTCATCATCGCGCGGTAGTTGGCATGGAGACCGAGATCAACCTTTTGCAAAAGGTCGAGGGGCTGAAGCTTAACGTGCTCGACTCAGGATGTTGCGGGCTGGCAGGCGCATTTGGCTATGAAAAGGATCATTACGAGATCTCGCGGGCACTGGCAGAACGCGTATTGCTGCCAGCGATCCGGGCGAATGGGCCAGAGGCGGTAGTGATTGCCGATGGATATTCATGCCGCTCGCAGATTCGGCATTTCTGCCCGGGAAGCAAGGTTAGGCACCTTGCGCAGATGCTTAACGACTAAAGCTTCTGAGCCTGCCGGAAGGCGGGCAGTGGGCAGTTTCCGGATTGTCAGTCATCCACTCGGAACCCGGCGCAAGCGCGGTTGCAGCTTGTAAGTTCCCAGACCCCAACTTCGAGACAGCGTCGCAGTTGAGGTCGGCGTTTATGGGGACCGATACTATAGAGGGGTGGCCTTATAGAATTGAAGAAGCGATATTCCTCTACTAAATGTCAGCTTGGACCGATATCTCAAAACGCCCTGCGCCACTCGCGTGGGCCGTTGTCGGAATCTGGCCAAACTGTCTGACAAGCGACATTTGAGTCTGTGGGGAGATATTGGCGAAACTGAACTCGTAGATAAGCCGCATGGTGCCAACGAACTTCTCTTCTCGAACAAAACCGACAGCCTCTGTAAATGCCGTAGATGATATTGTGAAGGGGATCGGCACTCGGGGCATGCCGGGAATGCTGATCGCTGTTCCCGCAGGCACCGTATTCGTCACCATATTTTGAAAGATGCTCGGGTGTTCTGGATCGTCCGAGAGATATTCTGTAGCCGAGAAAAAATCGTAGCCATCGGAAACTCCCATAGCCAAGTTAAGTTCATGCATCAATGGAGCAACTTTCGCCACCTGGACGTGGCCTACGATTCGTTTGTCGTCGGCACGCGCAACATAACCGCCCGTCACGGGTAAGCTCAGTCCATTAACTGTTCCGACCTGGAGGAATGGGTGGCTTCCGGTGTGTTCTTCATACGTGATCTCGCCCCCAATAATGCGGAGCCTCGAAGCCAAACCCTTGGCCAACGGTTTTCCGGGATCCACCAGAGTCATTACTGCTCTCTTTCGAAATGCCGCAGGGCTCAAGATGTTAAATAGGCGAAGCAGATTGTCGCCTTCGTCTTCGAAACCCCACTCAAGAGCGGGCCGTTCAAGCTTTGCTGTCTCATAGAGACGGAAACATCGGCCGTTCGTGATCAGAAAAAATGAAGCGGCGATCTCTGGATGCATGGCATAAGTGTGGGCCTGCTCCACAGTATCTTGCGAGAGTTCCTCAGATGGAGATTTCACCTCGATGACCCATCTGCCGAATGAGATCACCTCGCAGATGTAATCTGCTCTGCCTGTGAGTGGAGGATCCTTCTTGGGCTTCTTACGACCCAAGAAGCTACGATCATATCGCAGTGTTTTTTCTGTAAGAATCGTTGCATCAGTGCCATGACGATAGCCTAGGCGCTCAAGCAGAGGTCTCACGATGACCTCGCGAACGTCGGTCTCGTTCATTGAATCGAAATCCGGGCGTTGATTGATTTTTCTCCTCCTCTCGATTCCAATCTGCTGTTCCGATTATTCGCAAGAGATTCCCAAGTGCAACCACCGAAGCGGCGAGGTGATCTCCTCAAATAAAGCTCTCGCAGGCCAAAGCCAATTGTATTTGCTTTCTGACCAAACGCGGTGACTGCTCCAATGCCGCGCAGGCGGAAGATCGGGTTAGATTAGTACAGTAATGTCGGCCAGTGTCCCCCGGGACCCGATCGCTCTATGCCTTGACACCTTCTTTTGACGGATCGGGCTGCAACGACAATTCCAATCTCTTGATGTCGGGCACAATTACAAGGTAAGAGAGTGCGCCCAGCATTCCCATGGCTCCGACAAAGATGAGGGCGCCGTTGAATGAGTGGGTACGGGTGAGAATGTATCCAATGGCGATTGGGGTAACGATGGCGGCAATGTTGCCGACGAAGTTAAAGATTCCGCCGCTGAGGCCCACCATCTCTTTGGGCGAAGTGTCGCCGACAACGACCCATCCTAGTGCGCCGAAGCCTTTGGCAAAGAAAGCCAGCGACATTACGGCGATTACGAAGGCTGGAGCCGACACGTAGTTGGCGAGAATGATGCTACCTGAGAGGATGAGTCCAAGAATGATTGGAGCCTTGCGGGCAAAGGTGAGGGTGTGGCCATGCCTGAGCAGCCAGTCGGAGACGGCTCCGCCGAGAATTCCACCGGCAAAACCGCAAATCGCCGGAATGGATGCAGCAATGCCCGCCTTCAGAATCGACATGCCCTTGGCACGAACCAGATAGGTTGGGAACCACGTAAGGAAAAACCAAGTGATTGTGTTCAGGCAGAACTGCCCGAGATAGATGCCAATCATCATCCGGTTGGTAATGAGTGCGCGGATATAAGACCACTTGATGTCCGACTTCTTGTCGCCGAGGTTGGCCAGGCCGCCACCGGCTTCAATGTACTCCAGCTCCGCCTTATTCACCCGGGGATGGCTCTTGGGATCGCGAATGATCTTGAACCACATGAGCCCCAGCACGACTCCAACCAAGCCCATGGAGTAGAAAACGTTTCGCCAGCCGAAGCCGGCCAAGATCCAACCCATGATTGGACTGAAGGCAGCCAGCGCGAAGTATTGCGCTGAATTAAAGATTGCCGCGGCAAGTCCGCGCTCGCGGGCCGGGAACCACATGGTCGTGATGCGGCTGTTCGCCGGAAATGCGGGAGCCTCGGCTGCGCCCATCAGAAAACGCAGGATGAAAAGCATCGCCATCGCACTGATGCCGGTGATGAAGCCCACGGAGCCCTGGAAAAAGGTAAACAGCGACCACAGAATCAAACCCAGTCCATAGACCAAGCGGGAGCCGAACTTGTCCAGGAGCCAGCCGCCGGGAATTTGCAAGGCAGTGTATGACCATCCGAAGGCAGAGAAGGCGTAGCCCATCGCCAAGGCATTCAAGTGAAGATCTTTGGCCATGGCCGGAGCAGCCATCGAAAGAGTCGCCCGGTCCACATAGTTCATTGCGGTGACAACGAACAGCATGGCGAGCATGGAATAGCGGACATTGGTCTTAAGAGAGCCAGGTGCGTGTGTCGCATTGGAACTGTTCATCAGTAACCCTCGGATCACTGGATAACTGTCCAGGAAAATTTATCGTCGCGCAGGAAATCCTTCTCCGAAGAGAAGGTCTTTCCGCTGCGGCTTATGTAACTGGAGCCGGATTGAAGAGCGCGGGAATGTTGTGTAGTCCCCATTGATCGGCCCAAGTTTGCTTGCGTCCACTCGCCACATCGAGGATCAGCTGGAATATCTCCCGCCCAACTTCTTCGATACTCGATCCGCCGGTGGCGATGCGTCCGGCATCCACGTCGATGAGGTCTCGCCAGCGCTCGGCTAGTGCGGTTCGCGATGCGACTTTGATGACCGGGACCATGGCCAATCCGTAAGGCGTTCCCTCTCCGGTGGTGAATACGTGCATGTTCATTCCGGCTGCGGTCTGCAGGGTTCCGCAGATGAAGTCGCTGGCCGGAGTGGCGACAAAGACCAAACCCTTGCTGGTGACGCGCTCTCCCGGGCCAGCAACCGCCATGAGCGCGGTGGTGCCGGATTTGGCAACCGAGCCGAGCGCCTTCTCGACGATGTTTGCCAACCCGCCACGCTTGTTGCCGGGCGTGGTGTTGGCGCTACGATCCGCGCCTCCAAGGCGGAGGTACTCGTCGTACCAGGCCATCTCGCGGGTAAATGCACGCGCTACGTCAATATTCTTGGCACGTGGCGTGACCAGGTGCACCGCATCGCGAACCTCGGTCACCTCGGAGAACATGACGGTCGCTCCTGCCCGAACCAGCAAGTCCGCCGCGTAGCCGACGGCGGGGTTCGCCGTGACTCCGGAGAATGCGTCGCTGCCGCCGCATTGCAATCCCACGCTTAGCTCTGAAGCCGGACAGGTGACGCGCTTGCGGTGGTTGAGCCGTTCGAGCCGCGTCTCGGCCATCCGCATGATGGAGGCGATCATGTCGCCGAAGCAGTGATATTCCGCGTCCTGCAGGCGCACCACCCAGGGCTCATTCTGCAGTACCGGCAACGCGTCTTCGGTAAAGAGGACGGAAGGTTGCAGCTTTTCACATCCCAGGCTGACGGCTAACACCTCTCCGCCAAGGTTCGGATTGCGGCTGATGTTGCGCAGGGTACGAATGGGAATTGCCGCGCCGGGAGCCGCGATTGCCACACCGCAACCGTAGGTGTGAGTGATGGCGACAACATCGTCCACGCCTGGATATCGCGGCAGGATCTCCGCCTTGATACGGCGCACGGCATAGTCCACGGTAGGCGCGGCGCATTGAACGGTGGTCGTAATTCCCAAAATGTTCCTGGTGCCGACGCTGCCGTCCTGGTTTCGATAGCCTTCGAAGGTGAAGCCTTCCAGAGGCTCTAAAGGTGCGGGGATGGCGGTTGCAAGCGGGACATGGTCGAGTTCCGGAGCAGACGGAAGGGTGACGCAATCTTCGCGCACCCACGCCCCGGCGGGAATCGAACGGCTGGCATGACCGATGATTGCGCCATAACGCAGGATGGGTTCGCCTTCTGCAAGATCGCAGAGAGTAATCTTGTTGGCCTGTGGGATCGCTTCGAGAGCCGTCAGCCCACAGGAAAACCGATCGCCTTTGACCACACCGCCCGCGTTGGCGATGATGGCAACATTGTCACGAGGATGTACACGTACATAATGAGGCTGCATATTCGTAATCACCAGGCTGCTTTTTGTGGGTTCCACTCTGAGCATCCTTTCTTCGTTCAGCAACACACTCCGTGAACCATTGCGGCTAGCTTGAGGTTGCAACTCGCTGCTTGAAGTGAGCTGCCAGATTTTCCGTGCCGCGCGCCAGCACACCCACGTCACTGCCGACCGCGACAAAGGTGAAGCCGGATTGCAGATATCGCATCGCTTCTTCGGGATCGGAGGTCAACATGCCTGCTCCTTTTCCAGCCGCGCGAATCCGGGCACAACCATCGGCGATGGCAGCTTGCACTTCAGGATGGCGCGGATCCGCAAGGTGGCCGAAATCGGCGGCGAGATCGCTGGGGCCGATGAAGATTCCATCCACACCTTCGACCGAGGCAATTGCCTCGATTTCCGCGAGTGCGGAGCGGGTTTCAACTTGCAGCAATACGCAGATCTCAGCGTGGGCGGAGCGGTGGTAATTGGGGACGCGTCCATACAAGTTCGCGCGAGGGGCAACCGAGACGCCGCGGATCCCTTGCGGCGGATAACGCGTGGCAGCCACGGCGCGCCGGGCTTCCTCGGCATTCTGCACGAAGGGCACGAGCAGAGAGCGTGCTCCGACATCGAGAATGCGTTTGATTAGCACAGGGTCGTTCCAGGCGCAGCGCACGACGGGTTCGGCTGTTCCCTTCTCCATGGCTTGCAACTGGGAGAGCAGTCCCGGAATCTCGTTCGGGGCATGCTCAATGTCGAGGACGATCCAGTCGAAACCGGAGCCCGCGATGATCTCGGACGCGATGTTGCTGCAGAGTGCGCTCCAGAGACCAATCTGTTGTTTTCCTTCACGCAGAGCGGCTTTGAATGTGTTCGGCGGCAGGACGGCGGAAACATGAGGCATTTCATTTCTCCAATCGATAAGAATTTGCGAGAGCGACGCGGCGCGAACCGAAGCATGCTCTCTTACTTTGTTGTTTTGGCGATGTCAGGTTGCGGTAAGCGCTTCACTTCCACTTGCGCCATGGCTTCGTAAAAGCGGACCAACGCGCCGTGGTCTGAGTCGCCGAGACCTCCAACCTTTAGAGCTTGCATCATCTCCATCACCGCGGCAGTTTGAGGAAGCGGCGCGCCGATGCCATGGGCGGTGTCCAGCGCGTTCGCCAAATCCTTGATCATCAGATTTATGCGGAAGCCCGGATTGAATTTGCGATCGAACATGAGAGGCGCTTTTGCGTCCAGGACAGCGCTGCCGGCAGCGCCTCCCCGGACAGCTTTGTAAACTACCTCTGGATCCACACCCGCCTTGGTTGCCAGTACCAGCGCCTCAGAGACGGCAGCGATGTTGAGCGCCACCATCACCTGATTCGCAAGCTTGGTGACGTTGCCTGCACCAATGCCGCCAGTGAAGACAACCGAAGCTGCCATCGCCTTCATGACGTCGTAATACTTTTCGAATACCTCTCTCTTTCCTCCCACCATAACGGCGAGGGTTCCGTCGATCGCCTTGGACTCGCCACCGCTAACGGGTGCGTCTAGCATTTCGACACCGCGTTGGGCTAACTTCTGCGAAATCTCCCGGGTTGCAAGCGGGGAAATCGAGCTCATGTCGATGACCGCCAGACCCAGCTTCGCTCCTTCAATTACGCCATTTTGACCCAGCACCACATCCTTTACATGCGGAGAATTGGGAAGCATGGTGATTACGACCTGGACCTGTTCAGCAACTTCCTTTGGGGTTGCGGCAGAGCGAGCGCCCAAGGCGGCAAGTTCATCGAGGACGCGCGGGTTTCTGCCCAACACAACCACCTCATGCCCCGCCTTTATTAGATTCTTACTCATGGGCTTGCCCATGATTCCCAGACCGATGAATCCAATCTTCACGTCTTCATCCTTCCATAGTCGACCGTGCGGATAATGTCAGACATCATACAACTAGCTCGGGAAACCGCAAGGAAAATCTTGAAATTTCCTTCAGGCAAATCCACGTGCACGACTCGTTTGGAGCGGCATGTTGCCTTGTTTCGCAGCGGTGACGCTCGCATGATGTGGCTTAAGTTGTTGATTGGCAGGTTATATGATGTCTGATAAGATGAGCTATGGCTTCGCCGGTTTCTAGCGCTACGAGAAGACGCGCGGGTACGCTGACTCAGAAACTTGTATCCTCGATGTCCGAGCAGATCCGGAGCGGCGCGATACGCGCGGGCGATAAACTTCCGACCGAGTTTGAAATTGTTCGAGAACAGGGCGTCAGCCGTACGGTGGTGCGCGAGGCAATCTCGCAGCTGCAGGCGGCGCGGTTAGTGGAGACACGCCACGGAATTGGGACCTTCGTTTTAGAACCGCCAAGAGAGACAGACCTTCGCATCGATCCGAGTGAGATCGTCACGGTTCGAGACGTTTTGGCAATGCTGGAGCTTCGCATCAGTCTGGAAACCGAGGCGGCTGGGCTTGCGGCAGCGCGCAGAAACGATGAGCAACTCAAGGATATGCTGGCTGCGCTGGATGCGTTCCGTTTGAATCTTGAAAACGGCGGCGACACCGTGGGGCCCGATTATCGCTTTCATCTGCAGATGGCCCAGGCGACCGAAAACCGCTACTTCACCGAAATCATGCGGAACCTGGGGTTGGCTACAATTCCACGGTCGCGCGTCAGTGCGGTGCCAAGCTCTGCCGAATACGTGCTATATCTGCGGGGTGTGAACCGGGAGCACGAGCAGATTTACCAGGCAGTCGCGGGCCGCGATCCAGAGGCCGCACGTGCATCCATGCGGAATCATCTGACGAACAGCCGCGAGCGCCTTCGTCGGGCGCACGATGCGGCCGCCGTTTCGATTACTCATCCCTAGAACCAGTTCCGTATAAGTCCGGCGTTTGAGAGAATTAAAACCACTGGCCGGATTAGAGCAGTTTCAGAGAGACAATATCCTGTTGGGTGTTTGCCCTGCCGTTGTTTCCTGATGACGGCCAGCGGCTTCGGGATACAGCATCTCCGAAACCGCTCTGGCGACGCCGTAGCGCTCCGTTTTGGCGCCGAAGAGACAGCAGATGCTTGACGATGCTGAGCGGTGAAGGAAGCCGGAAATGCTGAACGAGGAAGTAACGATTGAAAAACCGACTCTGTACAAACTCTTCCTGCTGTTTCTGCGGCTTGCCAATTTAACCTTCGGCGGCGGAGATGCAATTATGGCCGCCATGAATACGGAGTTGGTGTCGGCCCGCAAGTGGCTATCCCAGGAAGGATATTCGATTGCGTACGCTCTGGCTCGCATTACGCCCGGGACGAACGTACTGGCCTGTTGCGCTGGTACGGCATGGCAGATCCGGGGATGGTCTGGCGCGGTGGCGGCGGTGTTGGCGGCCAGCACTCCAGCGGCAATAGCAGTGATGGTGTTGACTGAGGGATACGGTGCCCTGCAATCCAGCGCGGCAGCACGGGCAGCCATCGCCGGCACTTTGGCAGCCGCCGTGGGAATGATGGGAACAGCGGCATGGAATCTGCTGCAGCCTTATCTGGACCGAAGGCGATGGCTGCCTGCGGTGGTGATTGCAAGCATGTCAGTGGCGCTGCTGGAGTGGCTTTCCTTCTCTCCGATTCGAGTCCTGGGAGTGGCGGCGTTAACGGGGCTGGTCTGGAGGATTCCAGAGTGAACTTATTCCTCCTATACCTGCTGTTGACCAAGGCGACGCTGACTTCGTTTAGTGGCACAACTTCACTGCCTGTGATCCGGCAAGATTTCGTTGAACACTATCACCAGCTTACGGACCGGCAATTGAACGCAGCGATGGCAGCCGGCCAGGCAGCGCCCGGACCCAACGGCCTCTACGTTGTAAGCGTTGGATACTTTGTGGATGGCGTGCCGGGCGGCTGCGCCGGTTTGCTGGCCGTGATGACGCCACCCTTTTTGATTATCCCCATGTTGCAATTCCTTGGGCGCTGGGCTGATAACCCAAGAATCCAAAGCGCGCTGCGTGCCGTGACCGTGGCAGCGGCGGGCCTGGTGTTAACCACGGCGCTGCCGCTTGCGCGAGATGCCCTGACAGGACCGCTTCCGGTGGTCATTGCGATTGGAAGTTTTGCCTTTCTGCTGTTCAGACAGCGCGCGACCGTCCTAGTTATAGGAGTGGCCGCTCTGGCGGGATTGCTTGGACAAGTGCTGAAGTAGGCCAAGGTGCTTGTGCCCCACGTTGACAAAGCAGAGCACGACCCAATACTTTGTCTGGATATAAAGGACCTCATATGACTTACGACTATTGTGTGATTGGCGGCGGAATTGTCGGCTTGGCCACGGCCATGAAGCTGCTGGAGCTGCAACCCGGTGCGAGCCTCGTGCTGTTGGAGAAAGAAGCCGGGTTGGCGAACCATCAAACTGGACACAATAGCGGCGTCATCCATGCGGGCATCTATTACGCGCCAGGAAGTTTGAAGGCGGACTTTTGCCGCCGGGGCGCAAAGGCCACCAAGGAATTCTGTGACAAACATGGCATTCCCTACCTGACCTGCGGAAAGCTGCTGGTGGCGACGAACGACCTTGAGTTTCAGCGGATGGGCGTGCTGGCTGAGCGCGCACACCTGAACCAGATCGAAGTCGAACGGCTGGATACGGCCGAATTGCGGCGGCGGGAGCCCAATATTACCGGGGTCGGAGGACTTCTAATTTCCGAGACCGGTATCGTCGATTACCGGCGAGTCTGCGAAAGCATGGCCACGGTCATCCGTGATGCCGGCGCCGCCATCGAGTTGGATGTTAAGGTCACGGCGATTCGCGAGACGGCGGAGAGTGTGATGGTTGCGTCGGGCAAGCAAGAGTGGCAGGCCAAGAAACTGGTGGTTTGCGCGGGCTTGCAGTCCGACCGGCTGGCAAGGATTGCAGGCATCAAAACAGATTTTCAGATCGTTCCGTTCCGCGGCGAATACTACCGGCTGGCGCCATCGAAAAACAAGATTGTGCAGCATCTGATTTATCCGATCCCCGATCCAAAGCTTCCCTTCCTGGGAGTCCACCTGACGCGTACGTCGGACGGCGGCGTGACGGTCGGTCCGAGCGCGGTGCTTGGTTTCGCTCGTGAGGGCTACCCGAAATTCTCCTTCAATCTTCACGACGTCGCCGAATATTCCGCGTTCCCGGGCTTCTGGATCACGATTGGCAGGAACCTGAAACAGGGGATCAGGGAGATGAGGAACTCGATATTCAAGGCAGGCTACCTGGAGGAGTGCCGCAAATATTGCCCAAGTCTTACACTTGAGGACCTGACGCCCTGCGAGGCTGGAATTCGCGCCCAGGCCGTGATGAAGGATGGCTCGCTGGTGCATGACTTTTTGTTCCGAGAAACTGCCCGCATGCTACACGTCTGCAATGCGCCATCGCCAGCCGCTACGTCGGCCATCCCGATAGGTGAGATGATTGCGAACAAAATGACGGCGAAATGAGAGCGTCCAAGGCGGAATGTGATTTAGTGGGTTGTTAGCGCCCGTGCGGCTTCGGTTTTTACTTGCAAGACTACTCACGGCGAGTACAATTCGGCTAAACCCTAGGAGATACCGCCGTGAGCACTTCTATCAATTCAACCAATAAGCAGGGTCATGCCGCGTGGTTTACGGAGTTAACTCCGCCAGAGCGAAGCACCTTTGTCGCAACCTTTGGCGGGTGGGCGCTCGACGGCATGGACGTGATGGTCTACAGCTTTGTGATCCCAAGCTTGATCGCAGCCTGGGCCATCAGCAAAGGCCAGGCGGGCTTGCTGGGAACGGCAGCATTGCTGATCTCCGCCGTGGGCGGCTGGCTTGCCGGACTGCTGGCTGATCGTTTCGGACGCACCAGAGTCCTGCAGTGGACGATCCTGTGGTTCGCGGTGTTCACCTTCCTGAGCGGATTCACCTCTAACTTCTGGCAGTTGCTCGTTGTCCGCGGATTCCAGGGACTGGGCTTCGGCGGCGAGTGGGCCGTGGGCTCAGTGCTGATGGGCGAGACGATTCGCGCCGAGCACCGCGGCAAAGCGGTTGGAACCGTGCAGGGCGGCTGGGCGATCGGCTGGGGAATTGCCGCGGTCGCTTCGGTCATCTTGTTCTCGTGGCTTCCAGCAAACATCGCGTGGCGCGCCATGTTCTGGATCGGCATTCTGCCGGCACTCCTGGTCTTTTACATTCGGCGCCACGTTCCAGAGCCTGAGGTTTACACCCGGACACGCAAGCAACTCGCTGACGGTGGCGACAAACCTCATTTCCTCGAGATTTTCTCTCCGTCGATGTTCAAGATCACCTTCCTGACATCAATTCTGAGCATCGGCGTGCAGGGAGGCTATTACGCGATCACGACCTGGCTTCCAACGTATTTGAAGACCGTGCGGCACCTATCGGTCCTGAATACGGGCGGATACATGATCGTCATTATCATCGGATCCTTCTGCGGTTACATAGCTGGCGCCTATCTTGCCGACGGCATCGGACGCAAGAAATCGCTGATTCTCTTCGCCGCCTGTTGCGCCCTGTCGGTGACGGCCTACACCTATCTGCCCATCAACAACGGAGCTATCGTACTGTTGCTGGGCTTCCCGCTGGGATTCTTCGCCTCCGGCTCCTTCAGCCCAGTCGGCGCGTTTTTCACCGAGCTGTTTCCCAGCCGCCTGCGTGGTTCGGGCCAGGGCTTCTCGTATAACCTGGGCCGCGGCATTGGCGCCTTGTTCCCGACGCTGGTCGGCTATCTCAGCGTGCGGCTGTCGCTGGGAAAAGCGATCGCCATATTCGCGGTGTCAGCTTACGTCGTCATGATCCTGGCGGTAATGCTGCTGCCTGAGACGCGGGGCAAGGAACTGAAAGTGTATGAATAATAGCGAAGGCGAGGCGGCGATCCCGGTTTGCGAGGCTCCGAACTCAGAGCCCGGCAGGCCAAGGATCTCCGCCCCGCCCGACGCCTGGGATTGCCACGCGCACATCTTTGGCCCGCCGGAGCAATACGCTTTTGTTCCGGGACGCAGCTACACCCCTCCAGAAGCAAGCATTCAAAACTATCAGCGAATGTTGGGCGCCCTCGGACCAGGACGGGCCGTCATCGTCCAGCCGAGTGTGTACGGTACGGACAACCGTTGCACCTACGACGCAGTGGCCGCATCTGGCGGAAGGTGGCGCGGCGTTGCGGTAGTGGACGCCCGCACGAATATGCACGAACTGCGGCGGCTACACGACGCGGGATTTCGCGGAGTGCGATTCAACCTCCTGTTCAAGGGAGGTTTGGCGATGGAGATTCTGGAGCAAGTGGCCCGGCTGATTGCGCCTCTTGGCTGGCACGTGCAGTTGCTGCTTGACGGCCGCGACCTAGTTGAGCTGGCGCCGCGACTTCGAGCTCTACCGGTTCCTTTTGTCGTTGACCACATGGGACACATGCCCGCGAAGCTGGCACCGGCGCATCCGGGATTTGCGACGCTGCTCGCGCTGGTGCGAGAAGGCAATTGCTGGGTGAAACTCTCCGGACCGTACCGCATCTCTGCCCGGCCTTACCCGTATGAGGATGTCGCTCCGATTGCGAAGGCGCTGGTTGAGGCTTCGCCCGAGCACATGGTCTGGGGAAGCGACTGGCCGCATCCTTCGTTTCAGGGCGCCATGCCGGTGGATGCCACTCTGCTGGATCTGCTCGGCGAATGGGTTCCGGAGCCGCTGACACGGCAGCGTATTCTTACTACAAATCCCGCGAAGTTGTATGATTTTGCAAGCTGACGCTGAAGGCTGAGACGTAAGACTGTTGCCGAAGGCAGGTAGGCGGCAATAGAGACCGCTCCGGCCGCAGGCGCTGGGCTAAGACGAGCCACCGTGCGCACCGAGGCGAAACAATCCTCGCAAGGCCAGCTCGGGATTGTGGCTTTTGCGCCCCAGGAGGCGAGATGACGACGATAGAAACTCTGCTTGGTGGTTTCCCGGCGAAGAGCAGTCGTGGGTATCTTGGCTGGAGTGCGGTTTATTTGGCAACCACTGCAGAGGGCCGGACGATTCTCTTTGATACGGGCGGGTACAACGAGCGCGACAGCTTGCTGGCGGCTCTCAAGCAGCGCGGTACGGTGGCCGAGTCCGTGGATACCGTCGTGCTCAGCCATCTTCACTTCGATCATGCGGTGAACTGGGATCTGTTTCCCAACGCCGAAGTCATTGTGCATGAAAACGAGATGGAGTATGCGTTCTCTCCCCAGGCGGACAGTTGCGTGCTTCGCTACCACGCGAAGGCGCTGAAGGAAGATCGGAGATTGCGTCTGGTGGCGCAGGATTACAAGCTGAGCAGCGAGCTGCAACTTCTGCACATGCCGGGACACACTCCAGGCTGTATGGCACTGCAGATTGGCGAGTCGGTGCTATGCGGAGATGCAGTGAAGAACCGCTGGGATCTGGAAGGTGAGGTGTCTCCGCCGGTGTGGGACGCCAATGGCTTCCGCGCTTCGGTCACCAAACTGGCCGCGCTCGGGAAAAAGCTCTATCCCGGACACGATGTCCCGCTGGAACTGGTGGAAGATGGCTGGCGTCCCGTGGGTACGCCGGAGATACGGATATCTTTTCCCACCGGCAAACAAGAAGACCTTGCGCTGCTCCCATAATAAAGAACGATTGCAAGCTTTACGGGAACCGCATCCCGCCACGAAGGCCCTGGGCGTCAGGCAAGCGGTACAACAGGGGGATGATGCAGAAAATTCGCATGTTGAAAGTCGGTGAGCAAGGGCTGGTCGTGGAGTTCGGAACGGAGATCGATCCGGCGGTCAATGCGCAAGTTCATCGGCTGGCCAAAATTCTCACGGATGAAATGCCGGAGCAGATTGTGGAGGTGGTGCCAACCTATCGCTCCCTGATGGTCTATTTCGATCCGCTTCTCATCAGCAGGGAGAGCTTGCAGGACGACATCGCGCGGTATCTGGCTGGGCTTGAAACCGCTGCTGCCGCCAGTGACACGACGAGGATCATCACGATTCCAGTGAGTTACGGTGGCGAGTTTGGGCCGGATCTGGAGTTTGTGGCCCAGCACAACTCGCTGACAGAAGATGAAGTCGTCGCCATTCATACATCCACGCCGTACCTGGTGTACATGATCGGATTTACTCCGGGCTTCCCCTACCTGGGAGGGATGTCAGAGCGGATTGCCACTCCGAGGCTCAAGACGCCGCGAGTGAAAATACCTGCGGGTGCGGTGGGAATCGCCGGCAAGCAGACTGGAATTTATCCGATAGAAAGTCCCGGCGGATGGCAGCTGATCGGACGCACCCCGTTGACGGTTTTCGATCCTTCGGCCAAGAGTCCGTTCCTTTTCGCCGCCGGAGATTATCTACAGTTTGCCGCGATAAAAGCAGAGGAGTATGGTGCCCTCAAGGAGCAGGTTGTCTCCGGGAACTATGCTCCGGTGGTGCGCAATGTCGCAAGAACGGGGGCCTGATCGTGTGCACGGTAATAGATCCGGGAACGATGAGTACCATTCAGGACAAGGGCCGCACGGGATATCGCGCCTTCGGCATGCCGATCTCCGGCGTCATGGATCGCTATGCGTTCACCATGGCCAATATTCTGGCCGGGAATGAGCGCGACGCGGCGGTTGTGGAGATGACGATGTGCGGCGGACGCTTCCAGTTTCCGAATGAAGCATACGTCGCGGTTTGCGGCGCCGACATGCAGGGGACATTGAACGGGAAGAAGATCAAGAACTGGTCAGGCTTTTATATCCCGGCCAATAGCGAGCTTGCCTTTGGCTATGCGGTTGGTGGATGCCGCGCCTACCTCGCATTTTGTGGGGGAATCGCCGTGCCGCAGGCCATGGGCAGCCGGTCAACCTATCTGCGCGCGGAGCTCGGAGGGCTTGAGGGACATGCTCTGCAATCCGAGGATGTGCTGGAGATTGCGCGGGTCGAAGAGTTGCCGTGGAAATTGAATGAACTGGCACAGTCGCTGGTTCCGAGATATACAAACGACCTGCGCCTGCGGGTCATCATGGGACCACAGGATGACCTTTTTACCGAAGACGGAATCGCTACCTTCCTGAGCAGAGCTTACGCAGTCTCCACCCGCAATGACCGAATGGCATATCTGCTGGAAGGGGCAACCATCGCCCATAAGACCGGAGCGGATATCGTATCGGACGCACTGTGTCCCGGAGCGGTTCAGATCCCGGGCAGCGGCACGCCGATCGTGATGATGGCCGACTGCCAGACAACGGGAGGATACGCGAAGATTGCAACGGTGATCGGTCCTGATCTGGCGAAATTGGCGCAGGCGAAGGCGGGCGATAAAGTCAGTTTTGTTTCTTGCAGCGATGCGGAAGCCGTAGCGGCATTGATCGCCGAAAAGAAGTCATACGAAAAAGCGGCCAGTGTGTCGCTGTCGAAAATTAACGCGTCCGTTTGAACGACGCTAACAAATCCATTACGAACGATTACAACGGATGAGGATTAAGCCATGTTATCGATTGATTTGAACTGCGATATGGGAGAAGGATTTAGCGTTTACAAAATCGGCAACGACGAGCAGGTGATGCCGTTCATTACCTCGGCAAACGTTGCCTGCGGCTTTCACGCATCAGATCCAGTGAACATGTGGAAGACGGTCAAGCTTGCAGCGCGGCACGGAGTCGGAATCGGAGCGCATCCCTCCTACCCTGACTTGGTCGGCTTTGGACGGCGGGCGATGGATGCCACGCTGGATGAAGTCTCGGCCGATGTTACTTTTCAGATTGGAGCACTGGCGGCTTTCTGCCAGCGCGAAGGAGTGAAGCTCCGGCATGTGAAGGCACATGGAGCAATGTACAACAAGGCTGTGGATAGCCAGCCTGTAGCGATGGCCATTGCGCAGGCAATCAAGGCTGTGGATCCGGAGTTGGTGATGGTATGCCTGAGCAACTCCGCCATGGTAACGGCAGCGAAAGAGGTAGGCGTTCCCTATGTCGAAGAGGTCTTTGCCGACCGCGCTTATACCAGCGAGGGAAAGCTGGTGCCGCGCAGCCGTGAGGGAGCAGTCCTCCACGATCCTGCGGTCATCGCGCAAAGAGTGTTGGACATGGTAAGGGATAAGACGGTGGTCGCCATCGACGGAACGAAGATTCCCCTCAAAGCCCAAACCATCTGTGTCCATGGGGATTCGCTTGGCGCCTTTGAGATGATCAAGGCCATACGAAGCAAATTGGAAGAGAACAATGTCGCGCTCAAGCCCTTCGGGCACTAGAAAGTGGTCGAATGATGGCAGAGGGTAAGCTCTTCAAGAAAATGTTGATCGCCAACCGGGGCGAAATTGCCGTACGCGTAATCCGCGCCTGCAAAGAACTGGGAATCCAGACCGTAGCGGTCTACTCCGAAGCCGACCGGGCCGCATTGCACGTGCGAGCGGCCGATGAGGCGTACAGTATCGGCCATCCGCCCAGCACCCGGTCCTACCTTTCGGTGGACAAGATTCTGGGGGTGGCGAAGAAGGCTGGCTGTGACGCGATTCATCCTGGTTACGGCTTCCTCTCCGAGCGCGCAGAATTCGCGGAGCGCTGTGCACAGGAGGGGGTCACGTTCATCGGACCCAACCCTCATGCTATTAGGGTGATGACAAATAAAATCTCTTCCCGGCTGGTGGCCGTCGAAGCAGGAGTACCCGTGGTTCCAGGGACACTGGAAAAACTGCTGAACGAGAGCCACGCAAAGGAATGGGGCGAGAAGATCGGCTATCCACTGATGCTCAAGGCCGTGGTGGGAGCGGGCGGCAAGGGAATACGCAAGGTGAATCAGGCCGAAGATTTGACGGCTGCCATCCGAGCCGCACAATCAGAAGCTCGCAATTCCTTCGGAGACGACGCACTCTACATGGAACGTTATATGGAGAGTCCGCGGCACGTGGAGATACAGGTACTCAGCGACCAGCACGGCACGATCATCCATTGCATGGAGCGCGAACGCTCCATCGAACGCCGCTATCAGGCGGTCATCGAGGAGTCTCCCTCGACGATTCTGGACGACGAGTTGCGAAACAAGATGGGAGAAGCTGCCGTTCGCATCGCTCGCGCCATTCACTGTGATTCGGCCGCCAGCGTCGAGTTCATTGTCTCCGCTAAGACCAGGGAGTTTTTCTTCCTGGGAATGCATAGCGGACTGTCAGTGGAGCACGCAGTTACAGAGGCGATTCTAGGCATTGATCTCTGCAAAGAGATGATAAGAATTGCCGCCGGGAATCCCCTGAGTTATCGGCAGGATGAGATCGGAATCCGCGGACACGCCATCGAGTGCCGCATCTATGCTGAGGATACTGGCAACTCATTCCTCCCCGCGTTTGGCAGGATCGCCGAAGTGAGGGTACCGGACGGACCGGGAGTGCGGAATGAGTCCGGCATTTACCAGGGGCTGGATGTTCCCGTCTACTATGATTCCCTGCTCTCCAAGCTGTTGGTTTGGGGAAGCACTCGCGAAGAGTGCATCGCACGCATGCGGCTAGCTCTCTCTGAGTATGTGGCGAAAGGGATCAAGACCACGATTCCGTTCCATGAGCGGGTGATGCGAAGCGAAGCTTTTATTGCTGGAGACTACGACACGACCTTTGTCGGCAGCACGTTGGCAAAGACTGATGCAGGACGCGAGGAACACGCGGATGTAGCTCTGGCCGCTGCTGTCATCAAAGCCTTTCGCCGCGACAGAGAACGCGAATTGCGGAAGCCGCTAGCGGATGCGGGAGCGCGGGTCTCCGCCTGGAAGTTGAGTGGCAGGGTAATGAGTTGATGCACGCTCCAGCGGCCAGACCAAGCCGTTGTGCTGAGTACGGTTGTGGCGCCCGGCGATTCCCGGCTTACGCGAGAGGAAAATATTTGTAATGTCTTACATCGTTACCTATAAAGGCGAAGAACTGAAGGCAAACGTCGAGGAAAGCCGCCCAGGATTTTATACGGTTGCCATTGGCGGTAAGGAGCTCGAGGTTGATTTCCTTGAACCCCAGCAGAACCTCTACTCACTCATCATCGAAGGAAAATCCTATGAGGCCGAGGTCTGCGAAGACGGCGACACCATCGGGGTAGACGTCCTTGGCGAGCATTTCGAGGTGGAGGCGGTGGAGGAAAAGAAGAAGAAGCCGAGCCTCAAGGTGGCGGTCGATCTCGCCGGACGGCAGGAGATCAAGTCGCCCATGGCCGGAAATGTGTGGAAGGTGCTGGTGCGTCAGGACGATAAAGTGGAGGCCGGCCAAGTACTCATTATTCTTGAGGCGATGAAAATGGAGAACCAGATTAAGGCCCCGGCTGCCGGCATAGTGACTTTCGTAACTGCCGCTGAGGGAGCGCGCGTTGCTGCTGGCGACCCTCTCTGTGTAGTGGAATCTTCCTCCTAACGCGTATTCCACGTCGGGGAAAGTAGTTTTGAATTTGAGTTTCAGACCGCGATTTATCGAAACCCTGGGTTCGGCATACTCCGTAGCCACGTATGAAGCGATTCCAATTCTCTACTTTCATGCGCGTCCCCAAGCCGAGCCTCCCTTCGTGTAGCCTCCTTGTTACTTTCGTACATTGACCTGAAAACCAGCTCTGGATACCTTTGTGTACCAAGGTGTCCATGAAGGTCTTAGTCGCAGACGACTCAGATATGTATCGAAAGATGTTGAAGGGCCTGCTCGAATGCTGGGGCTACGAGGTTGTGCTTGCCTCCAACGGCTACGAAGCACGAGACATCGTGGACAGCGACGACGCGCCCCGGTTGGCCATCTTGAATTGCTTCATGCCGGGATTGGGCGGGCTTGAACTCTGCGAACTAATCCGCTCCCGCAAGCAGCCCTATGTGTACACAATTTTGTTGAGTGCGGCCGACCAGGAAAGCGACGTGCTGGTGGGATTTGAATTGGGGGCAGATGATTATCTGTGCAAGCCCTTCAAGGAACCCGAACTCAGAGCACGGCTTAACGTTGGGGAACGCATCATTCGCAGTCACGAAGAGTTGATTGAAGCGCATGAAGCCATGCGATTTGAGGCTTCGCGCGACACGCTGCTGCCGCTGTGGAATCGCAAAGCGATCATGGATTTGTTGAACACGGAGTTAAGCCGGGCAAAGCGCCTGCAGACGCCTCTTAGCGTATTCTTCACTGACTTGGATTTGTTCAAGCTCGTCAATGACCGGTACGGCCATTTGGTTGGTGATGAAGTGCTCCGGAGTGTAGCGGAAAAAGTGTCCTGCACCGTGCGGGAGTACGACCACGTCGGCAGATGCGGCGGCGAAGAGTTTCTGGTGGTACTTCCCGATTGCACCTCCGAAGCAGCGCGGGAGGTAGCAGAACGAGTGCGGATGTGTGTTGCAGCCGAAGCCATTGTGATTGGTTCCACAAAGGTAAACATTACGATCAGTATTGGCGTATCGCAATGGCATCCAGGCCAGGGAATTCGCGATCTCATCCATCAAGCTGATGTTGCGCTGTATCGAGCCAAGCAGGGCGGACGTAATCGCGTGGACGTGGAAAATGCCAGCGCTGCGGGCAGCGTCCCCATGGGAAAGCTGTACCGACCCAAGCCCAGCGGGCGCAATCGCGCAGACCTATTGAGCGCCAGCAACGGGAACAGCAATCCGAAGGGCAAGCGTCAGGAACTTCGTCACAGCCTTACCCTGCCCGTCCGCATCTGGGGCATGGACACGACGGGACAGATGTTCGAGCAGGATGCAACTACGGTCGATGTCACTACGACCGGGGCGCATATTACAGGCATAAAGTATAGGTTGCAGCGTGGATGCGTGATCGGCGTGGAACATTGTTCGAGCCGCGCGCGCTATCGTGTCACTTGGGTTGGAAAGAAAGAAGACGGCCAACCCGGTGAGGTTGGCGTGCAGCTTATCGAATCCGGCAAGCTCATCTGGGGCCGTGTGATTCCCCGCGTGTTTGGGGATTCCGCCTCGGGCCGGATTCACAAGTCGTCATGATTTGGGGAGCGTTTACAGCTCCCCAAACCTAGCATGTGCAATTCTTCTCGAAGCAGTTCGAGTCTCTAGTGTTCAGCGGGAACCGTTCCGCGCAATCCTGCACGCTTGACGGCTTGGGCAATCTTTCCATTTTGCTGAGCTTCGCTCAAGAATTGATTGAGTAACGGCAATCCCCCTTCTCGTCCTTTGGGAATGCCTGCCGCAAACTTCTCGTACCCCCAAGCACCTTCCAGTACTTTCGAGCCAGGTAAGCGATCGGATAGTTCATACAAGATGGCTTTATTGGTGGCGAATGCTTCCAACTCGCCGGACTTGATCATATCGGCTGCTTGATCCAGGCTTGGAACTGCCAGCACTTGCGCATTCTTCAACCTATTCCCGAGGGCCTTTTGGGAGGTGCTGCCCACGCTCACGCCCACCCGAACGCCCTTAACGTCGACGTCCTGAAGACTCTTGATGGCGCTTCCGCTGGGCACTAAACAACTCTGCTCAACGCGCAAGAACGGGTTTGAGAAATCCATATCCCGAGCTCTGTCGGGGGTAGCATTCGTGAAGGTAATATCCGCTGCACCCGCCTTGACTGCGGCGAGGGAATCCGCATTTTTCGGAAAAACGACGGGCTCAAACGGTATCCCAAGACGCAATGCGAGCTCGCGGCCAAGGTCGTAGCCGACGCCTTTGGATTCCGCCGGCGTTTGTCCGGGAATGATGGAGGTCGGGCTCCCGCGATAGACGGCAACTCGCAGCTTTCCAGTCGGCGCCAGGATTTTTCTGGCCAAGTTAAATTCAGCTGTCTCGCCGGCCTTGCCTGTTTGCGAGGGGAGCGGCTCCGGCTTCACTCCCGCCGCTTGATAGGCGGGAGTTTGGGCGGCGAGGGCCATACTAATACACAGGCCCGCAATGCTTACGCAGATGAGCTTGAACTTCATCGTTCTCTGCCTTTCTTACATGAAGGCGCTTAGTCGCGCAGCTGCTTCGACAGGTAAATCTCGATTCCCATTTCTTCGACAGCGTGAAGTTGAGCTTCCAGGAAATCGGCGTGCCGCTCTTCGTCTTTAATCATGCTCTCGAACAACGCACGAGTACCGTCGTCGTTTGCTTCCCTGCAGATCTTGACTGACAAGTTGTAATTCTTCACCGCGTCAAGCTCATCCGCGAGATCAATTTCGAGCTGCGACTTGGGGTTCGTTCCGAGTCTTGGAGTCAGCGCGACATTGACGGCAGGGACGCCATCGAGAAAAATAATTCTTTCAATGAGACCTTCGGCATGCTTCATCTCTTCGATGGCACGGGCTTTCGTGATGCCGCCAAGGCGAGCATAACCCCAGCCCTGACACATCTCGGATTGAGCCATGTATTCAGCGATAGCCGTCAGTTCTGAAGCAAGAGCAGTGTTCAGCTGTTCCAATACTTTTTCATTTCCACGCATCGTTCACTCCCAATATGATAGTCAGAATACGGATAATGAATTCTACATCCACTCACGCCGTTTGAAGGATGGCAAACAGGCGGTAAACCCTGATACGAGGACAGCCGGGAGTTCCGGAGATGCCGTTACGCAATATGATTGACGGCGGTTTCAAGATGGTTTCCTATGGGATTGGCATTGCTGTTGGCAATTTCAGTGAAGGACCAAGCGTGTTCGGCGCCGGTCGTTTTGGAGGTTGAGAATGGATACCACCGTCGCAGCAACTGCCAAACGAAAAGCTTATCTAAACATCATACTGCCGTTATTCATCATCTCGGTCATAGCCTATATCGACCGCGTGAACATTGGCTATGCGGCCCTGACCATGAACAAAGACCTGGGCTTCAATCCCCAGATATTCGGAATGGGCGCAGGCATTTTCTTCGGCGGATATTTTCTGTTTGAAGTTCCTGGGGCTCTGATCGCAGAAAGGTACAGTCCTCGGTTTTGGCTGGCGCGCATCATGATCACCTGGGGTTTGATCTCGGGACTCATGGCCTTCATGCACACCGCCTGGCAGTTCTACCTGATCCGTTTTCTTCTGGGCGTAGCCGAGGCGAGCCTCTACCCAGTCATCTATGCTTCCTGTATCCCGCGCTGGTTCGCCGCCAAGGACCGGGCCCGCGCCATAGCCGTGCTTTTGGCTTCGCTGCAAACTGCCGGTATGATCGGCGCTCCGCTGGCGGGGTGGCTGATTGGCGTGCCGCTGTTCGGGTTCAAGGGCTGGCAAGAGCTGTTCATTCTGGAAGCCATTCCGGCGATTGTTTTTGGCATCGTAATTGTCTTTTGGATGGCCGATTGGCCGCGCGAAGCCAAGTGGCTTACCGAGGAAGAAAAACGCTTCCTCACCGAGCAGTACGAACGTCAACTGGCCGCCAAGACTTCAGCCAAGCGTTACACGGTTCTGCAGGCGCTGAGGGACCGCGAAGTTCTCAAGATGTGCCTTACCTATTTCTTGTGGATCACCGGCTTCTGGGGATTCAACTACTGGATGCCGACGGTGCTGAAAAGCATATCCGGCTGGTCTAACCTGGCCATTGGCCAACTATTTGTAATCCCCATGGCGATCTCCTTGGCAGCTTCGGTGTTCACCGGACACTCTTCCTCGAAGCGCGGAGAGAAGCGGTGGCATGGCGCTATTCCACTGTTTATCGGCGCCATCGGACTGGGCGTGGGCGTCTTCGTGCACCAGCCCTGGATCAGCTTCCTCTTCGTCATCATGGCGGCAGTTGGAACGTATGCTCCCATGGCGGTTTGGTGGTCCTATCCCACCACATTCTTGTCAGGGTCAGCCGCGGCGGGCGCCATTGGCATGATTAATTCCTTTGGCAACCTCGGCGGCTTCGTCGGCCCTTACATCACTGGCTGGATCAAACAATCTACAGGCTCGTTCGCGGGAGCCTGGGTGTACCTTGCTCTGTCACTGACCGTGGCCGGATTGCTGATTCTTACGTTCAAGAAGCAGTTGCCCACCGATGCCGTGGAAAAAGAAACCGCTGCCGGGCAGAGTGTCGTTGTGAACCGGTCATAAATACAACTGAGAAAACTAGCTGGGATTGATTCCCGTACTGCCCGGCCGAGGGACGGCAACTCTGCCCAGCGCCTCTGGCATCTCAGAGGTCTTAAGTATGGGCGTCCCTCACAGCGGAAAATGCTCACTGAAATTCTGCAGAATCAAGCCGGGAGATGAATCGGCGAAGCACCGCCGGACCATTGCCAGGAGGGTCCAGGCTAGTGGTTATTCATCACCATCGTTTTCGTTCCGTGCCGTCATTATTTTTCTACTTTGGAGTGCATGGCCTCTGCTGGCTCAGGTGAACACCGGTGAGCTTCGTCTTAGAGTGACAGATACGGCGGGACTCGGTCTCAAAGCACTGGTAAGCGTTGCAAGCGAGGAAAATCAGTATCGCAATAATTTTGAGACGGACGGTTTCGGCATCGTCACGATCAAAGCTCTGAGATATGGACAATACCTGGTCCGTGTAGAAAGTCAGGGCTTCGCGACAGCTTCAAGAACAGTGGAAGTGAGATCGGCAATTCCCTCGGAAAGCATGTTTCGGCTCGAGGTTACTCCCGTTCGTACTGTGGTAAAGGTGCGAGAGACAATGGCCCTGATCGATCCGTATCTTCCATCTTCCATCATGCAGATTGGCTCGCAGCAGATTGAGACGAGAGTGGCTTCGCTGCCGGGCAGGTCATTGCAGGATCTGGTAAGTTCCGAGCCAGGTTGGCTCTATGAGGGGAATGCGGTCCTGCATCCGCGAGGCTCGGAGTACCAGACCCAATTTGTGATCGACGGCATTCCTCTCACTGACAACCGCTCACCCAGCTTTGGCCCTGAGATAGAAGCCGACGACGTGGAGTCCATGAGCATCTATACCGCCGGCGTGCCGGCAGAGTACGGGCGGAAGATGGGCGGAGTGGTCGAAATCAACACTCGGCGGGAGACCGGCACTGGAGTTCACGGCCAACTGATTCTCTCAGGCGGCAGCTACGGTACCGCGCAGTCGTCTGGCCTTCTGCAAGATGTTTGGGGCAAGAATGCGCTGACGGCGACGGCTTCCGGCAGCATGACCGGGCACTACCTCAATCCCGTAGTTCCGGAGAACTTTACGAATCACGGGACCACCGGAGACTTCTCCATTGCGTACGAGCGGGAATTTACGCAAAGCGACCGGCTGACCGCAAGCGTTCGCCATGAACTCTCCCGATTCCAGATCCCCGACGAGTTTGTGCAAGAGGAGGCAGGACAACTCCAGAGTGGCGACAACTTCGAAACCATCGGGAAGGTAGATTACCAGCACATCTTCTCAACCGACATGCTTGCCAATTTCTCTGGAATGGTCAGAGACAGGGCAAGCGATCTCTACTCAAATCCGGAGTCCACTCCAATTATTGCCTTCCAACACAACCTCAATCGCCAAGGGTATTTCAAGGGCGCGATCTCACTGCGGCAGAAAAACCAGGAGTGGAAGGCAGGGATCGAATCGGATGTGGTGCTTCTTCACGAAAACTTCAGCTATCTCGTTACCGATCCGCAGCAGTTCGACGAGGGGACGCCGCCCAGCCTTATGTTCACAGAGAGCCGTCCGGACCTTGAACAATCAGCGTTTCTGGAGGACCTCGTTCGACTGGGAAAATGGACGGTGAGCGTTGGGCTGCGATGGGATCATTATCAACTGCTGCTGAATCGGAACGCGTTCAGCCCGCGAGTATCTGTGGGCCGGTATTTTCCAACGGCAAATACGGTCCTTCATTTTTCCTATGACCGGATCTTTCAGACACCTGCGAACGAGAATCTACTTCTTTCCAGCGCGCCGCAGATCAGCTCGCTGAATCCGCAGGTGCTGAGGCTGCCGGTTGCACCCGCCGACGGCAACTACTACGAAGTCGGCATGGCCAAGGCTTTTGCTGACCGCGTGCGACTCGATGTGAATGTCTTCCGCCGAGATATCAGGAATTACTGCGACGACGACCAACTCTTGAACACAGGTGTCAGCTATCCCATAGCTTTCAGGAAGGCAGTTATCTATGGCGCTGAGGGCAAGCTGAATCTGGTCCGATTAGGCAAACTCACAGGGTACGTCAGCTATTCGTATACTGTCGGCAACGCATGGTATCCGGTGACGGGCGGACTCTTTCTGGGGGATGACGTCACCAAGGCCTTGACGCAACTAAACGGACATTTTCCGGATTCGCAGGACCAACGCAATACGGTGCGAATGCGTTTTCAATATCGAGCTGCATCTCGCGTTTGGCTGGCGGGCGGGATGACCTCGGGCTCAGGCCTGCCGTTCGAGTACGGGGGGACGTACAACGAAGCGCTGGCGCAGTATGGTCCACAGGTGGTTAGCCGGATCAATTTTGCTCGGGGCCGGGTTGAGCCTTCCCTGGCGGTGAACGCGTCGGTGGGAATGGATGTGTATAAGGCGGAAAAGCGAAGCGTACATCTCCAGATCGATGGAGATAACTTGAACAATCGGCTGAATGTCATTGATTTCGGCGGCCTGTTCTCCGGAAATGCGATTGGGCCTGGACGGAGCTATGCTTTGCGCCTCAACACGAACTTCTAAAAGAGCAACTGCACGCCGTGCAGCTGGATGCGACAGAGCAAGGTGGATCATGGCTCGCGTGACTGCCAGCGGAGACCCAAGCGAACGAGGGCTGGTGGAGCAACGTTGAGAGTGGGAGTGCGGGCGATGGCGTATCGGCGATTGAGCAGGTTGTCAGCGGCAAGATAGGCAGCAAAGCGCCGCGGCAGCGAACGGGTGATGGCGGCGTTGGCAACGAAGGCTCCGCCCAAAAGAAACTGGTTGAGGTCGTCGTCAAACTGGCGTCCGAAGTAGCGGGTGTCGAACACCAGAGTCCAAAGCTGGCGCACGTATGTAACGCGAGCGGTCGCGGAGTGGCGAGGAACCTCGGGAACCCAGAGGCCTACGAGGGCTGGGTTGGCGGCAAAGCTGGTTACGGTGGAGTGCGAGTACTGGTACGCGGCAACGAATTGGAAGGCGCGAAAGCGGAGGCTTGCAGCGGCTTCCATTCCTGCGGCGCGAATGCTGCCAAGGTTCTCACGCTGGTCCGTGATAAGTGTAGGCGTCGATGAGAGAGTGACGCTGGAGACTGGATCGTTTATTCCATTCCAAAAACCTGTGGCGCGGAACGATGCAAGCGGATTGGGCGAGTAGAGCGTGGATGCCTGCACGACGGTGGAGCGCTCGTCTCGCAGTGAAGGATTGGCGAGTGTCGATATATCTCCGACACGGAAGCTCCGGTAGAGCTCGTTGAGAGTGGGGGCACGGAAAGCGCGAGCGGCGGTGCCAGAAAATGTCCAGCGCGAGTTCGGCGCAAAGGAAAGTGCGATGCGCGGATCAAAGGCAAACGCACCGCGTGAAGGAAGTGGCGTGCGGGTGGTTTGCGCGGGATTGGCAAGGGGCTCCGTTACGGAAAGCGCATCCTCGTTCGACCAATGATCGATACGTGCGGAGACATTTAGCAGGAGTCTTTGCGAGAGGCGCAGGCGATCTTCTACAAATGCGCCGTAGCGAAATTGCACGCCGCCATTGCGCAGGTAAGAGACCGGTTTCCCTCCCAGATAGGCGTACTCATCGCTCTCTCCTGCGATATGACGGAAGTCGAGGCTGGCGACGAAGAGCTGGCGGGCGGCGGCTGGACGCGACCATAGAAGACTTCCTCCTAACTGATTGGCGGGAACTCCCTGGTTGCGGGTGATGGTCTCGCTGTCGCGATTAGTGGTGATGGATGTAAAGATCTGGCGAAGAGTTTCGGTGCCTCCGTAAAGCCGGGCGGCGAGGGAGCCAAAGCGTGCGCTGTTCAGGTCCAGTCCGGTGCGAAGGTCGCGCAGAGTTGCGCCGTTGGTTTGCAGCTGAGTCCCATTCTGGCGGGATTCGCCATAGAGTGAGGCGGCGAGAAAAGCGGTTCCATTCGTGCTGAATTTGAGATCGATGCGAGGAGCAAACCCGGTGCCAGTGGAGTTAGCGTTGGAATCCACTGTGCCACGGAGTGCAAAAGGCACCGGGATGTAGCCGTTGGTTGAGCCTCCGAAGAGCGAGACCGAGGCCGCCCATCGGCCCTGAGTGGTTGAGACAAAAGCCGAGCCACTGGGTGTGTGAAGATTGCCGTAAGAAAAATCCAATGCTGCGTGTGTGGCATTTGGAACGGAAGCAAAGGGACGGGGCGAGATGATGCTGACGGCTCCGCCGATTGCGTCACTGCCATAGAGTCCGCTGCCGCCTCCGGTCTGCAGTTCGACGCGCTCAGGCCCAGATACGGGAATACGCTGCCAGTAAACCCATCCTCCAAATGGATCGTTGAGAGGAATTCCGTCCTGCAATACCAGCGCGCGACTGGCGGCGCTGGAGCCGGTGCCCTGAAGGGAAACGCCCTGCGTGGTGGGGTTGGCAGTCCAGGATGGGGAGCGACGGTAGAGCGAAAAACCGGGAGATAAGCGCAATGCCTCGTCCATTGAGTGGGTGGGCGAAAGGCTAAGGGAGGCTGCGCTGAAGGTTGTTGTCTCCGGCGCAAGCATGCCGCTGGAGGCGCTGACGCTAACGAGTTCCTCGGGGCGGGCGATGGTGAGCCGAATGGTCAGGTTTGCGTCACGGGCCGCGGGATTTGCGGAGAGCGCCATGCGTTCCTCCGCAAATCCAGGAGCGCGCACAGTGAGTTCGCCAGATGCGGGGTCGAGACGGAAGTGACCCTGGGCATCGGTGCGCGCGAAGTGCCCCCGCGAATCGCTGAGAGCGGCATTGGCGATACCGGCTCCAGTGGAGTCCACCACCGCTCCGCTGATGTTGGTTGCCTGCGCGAAGGCCGCAGCGGCCAGCAGGAGCACGGCTATCGAGGCGAAGAGCAGAGGTTTCCGCATGGCGACACAGCTCAAGCCAGCTTAGATGCAAGCTGCTGGAATCTGTTTACCGGCAAAGTACTAAGTAAGCAGACACGGCTATCCGCACGAACCCAAAAAAGTGAGCAGCACGAAGGAAGCACGCAAGCTGCTGGGCAGCATCATAGGAGCAAAGCTGGCAGGGCGAGTATTTCCGCGCGTCTTGGTTCTGCTCTGATTAACTCCGACCCGAGTAACTGTTCAAATGCGGGTGGATATCGTGAGGTGCACGTTGAGGGCAGTGTTCGCATCGAGGCTGTTGCTTATTCTTTTGACCCTGGTCACCGGAGTGACTACTGCCGCGAGCGCGACGGAAGTGGTCACCGTAACATCTCCTGCCGACGGAGCCACGGTAGCTTCTCCGGTTAGCGTTCATGCCACTTTTAACGGCACTGCAAGCTACATGAAGATTTGGGTGGATGGTGTCGCCGGAGTGTTTCAAGACAACACCAGCGTCTTCAACACGACGGTTACACTTGCCCCTGGCAAACACTTGCTTCAAGTGCAGGCACATGATCCCTCGATCAACACGACCTTTACGACGTCGGTCGATATCACGGTCATAGCCGGTGTCACGATAACGCCGGGCTCGGCTAGCGTGGTGGAGGGAGGCACACAGCAGTTCACTGCAAACGTGCCGGTGACGTGGGCAGCTACAGGCTCCGGCACCATAAACAGTTCTGGATTGTTCAGCGCGGGACAGAACGCGGGAACTGCAACCGTCACCGCGACGGCAACCAGCGGCGGCGCGACTGCTTCGGCGACTGTCCTGGTGGCCGCACTGGCAGTGACACCAAGCGCAACCAGCACAGTAGTGGGAGCCACTCAGCAGTTCAGCACCAACGCGCCGGCAACCTGGGGTGCGAGCTGCGGAACAATCAGTTCGAGCGGCCTCTTCACCGCACCCAGCACGCCGCAGACCTGCACGATCACCGCGACACAGAGCAACGGCCCGTCTGCAACTGCCACCGCGACGGATAACGTTGTCCTCAGCTCGGTTCCACTGGTGACGGTTCAAACTCCGGCCGCAGGAAGTATCGTCGGCTCGCCTGTGATCGTCCACGCCAGTTTTAATGCTCCGGCCAGCTACATGAAGGTTTGGTTGGATCATGTTGCGGGGCCTTATCAGGACAACACCTCTGTGTTCAATGTTTCGCTCAACGTTGCAACGGGAAGTCATTTGATTGAGGTGCAGGCCGACGACTCGAACAATAAAACGGTTTACACCACGCCGGTGACCTTTACGGTCTCCAATGCCGTGACTGTGAGTCCAGCGGCTCCGAGCCTTGCGGAGGGGGCGACTCAGCAGTTTACGGCTAACCTTCCGGTGACATGGTCCGCGACAGGGGATGGAACGATCGACGCAAATGGGTTGTTTACCGCCGGCCAAACCGTAGGAAGCGCAACCATCACTGCTACCGATGCTGGCGTGTCGCTGACCGGCACGGCGACCGTTAGCGTGGTACCGCTGGCAGTTTCTCCGAGTGTGGCTAGCACGGTAGAGGGCGCCACGCAACAATTCAACGCGAACGCTTCCGTTACATGGAGCACCAGCTGCGGAGCGATCAACGCGGGCGGCTTATTCACGGCTCCGGCTACAACCGGCAGTTGTACCATCACCGCTAACCAGAGCAATGGCTCGGGAATAACGGCGACGGCTACCGACAACGTAATTACACCGCCAAATCCTTCTACGTTGAGCTATACCACATGGAAGAACGACAACGCGCGGACCGGCCAGCAACCCAATGAGAGCGTGCTGACCCCCGCCAATGTGAACAGCACAACCTTTGGAGTGCTATTCTCGGCAGCGCTCGATGGCCAAGTCTTTGCGCAGCCTCTTTACTTGCCGGGCCTCTCGATCAATGGTGCTACACACAATGTAGTGTTCATAGTCACCCAGCACGCCAGTGTTTACGCCTTCGACGCGGACACTGCAGGTCCGGCGTTGTGGCACACGACATTCTTGAAAAGCGGTGTTACAACGGTGCCGCCTTCATTCCTCGGCACCGGCATTCCGATTACTACTGAAATTAGTTGCACGGGAACTCCGGTGATTGACCCAATTGTAGGAACGTTGTACCTGGCCTGCGAAACGCTGGAGAATAATGCGGTGGTTCACCGTCTGCACGCGCTGAACGTCCTCACCGGACAAGAAGTTGCCGGAAGTCCCGTGGTAATTGCTCCAAACGGCTTCCAGGGCAAAGAGCAGTTGCAAAGGCCAGGACTGTTGCTGGCTAACGGCGAACTCTACATTGCACTCGGAAGCCAGGGAGATATTCCGCCTTATCACGGCTGGATTCTGGCTTACTCACCCACTAGCCTGATGCTTTTAAACACATGGAATGTAACTCCGAATGGCACAGAGGGGGCCATATGGATGGCGGGGCAGGCGCTTGCGGAAGATTCTAACGGCGACATTTATGCGAGCACGGCGAACGGCACCTTCGATGGCGCGACGGATTTCGGCATGAGCTTTGTACATCTGGACCCGAACCTGAATGTACTCGACTATTTCTCTCCTCATAATGAAGCCGTACTGTCTGCGGGGGATGAGGATCTGGGATCAGGAGGTCTGCTGGTGGTTCCTGACCAATCTGGACCCTTCCCGCACATTTTGATCGGAGCCGGCAAGCCAGCTTCCATTTACGTTGTGAACCGCGACAACATGGGGCACATCAACACCGGCTCGAACAGCCAGATCATCCAGGACCTGCAAAATGCAGTGGGCGGAGGAGGACCGCGGCAACCGAACGACCACTGCTTCATGACCCCGGCATTCTGGGAGCAGAACCTGTATTTTGCCTGCAACAACGACGTGATGAAGGCATTCAGTCTGAGTGCAACGACCGGAATGCTTTCAACCGCGCCCACCTCGAAGGGAGGCTTCGTCTTTACATTCCCGGGAGCGCAGCCCGTGGTGTCTTCCGACGGAAGCACGAACGGAATTGTGTGGGCTGTTGATACCAGCTCAAAACTTCATGCCTTTGATGCGACCAACGTAGCCAAAGAGATTTACACCAGCGGCGCACTTGGCTTCAGCAAATGGGCCGTCCCGACGGTAATCAACGGCAAGGTCTACGTAGCAACGCAGGGAAAACTCTGGGTGTTTGGATTATTTTAGAAATGCGTCGGACCAAGCCGCCGTGAGTGTCGACGCGTTCCGGTTCGACGACGCGCAACGCCAAGTTAATCGATAATAGTTTCTTCAAGGCTGTGTCGCGATAGGTATCTATTCGTTGCAGAGCTGTTGCTGATATTGTTGCGTTTTGATAACTTCCAAAAGTTGATTGATAGTGGGCGACGGAGACGGTGTGCCAAGAGACACGCCGAAACGCGGAGCCCGATGGAGGAAATATGCGTACTTCAAAATGGAAAACTGTTTGCGCGATGGCTCTCTTGACCTTCGTTAGCGCGGCCAATGCGCAGCCTGACGCAAAGCGGCCGGTGCCGGATACGATCGAAGGCCATTTTGCGGCTGGCAAGGACGCGGCGGGAGGTCGCGACAACACTCCCGATTTTTACGGCCTGGTCACCGCAATCTGCGTCGCACCAAAGAGTGCCCCCAATGAGGACGCAGTTCCCAAGCCGAAGCCCAACCGGACTAGCTCGTACCTCCAGCCGAAAAAGGTTTTTGACGACCTATATTGGATGGGCACGCAGAGCCGTTCGACCTGGGCTCTAACCACCAGCGACGGAATCATCCTATTCGATACGCAGGAAGTTTATGATGCCGAGGATCTGATTGTAGGCGGTTTGAAAAAGCTTGGCCTCAATCCCGCCACCGTGAAATACGTCATTGTTTCTCATGCCCATACAGGCGAAGTGGGCGGCGCGAAACTGATGCAAGAACGCTATGGTTCGCATATTGTAATGGGAGCAGGCGATTGGGATATGGTCGACAAAGCCGTCCACAGTTTTCCGATTGGTAAGCCCAAGCGTGACATTGTTGCCACCGACGGCATGAAGATCACACTCGGTGGCAGAACGGTGACCATATATCTGATGCCCGGCCATACGCCTGGGACAATTTCATGGATTTTCCAGGTGCATGACAATGGCAAACCGCTGACCGTCGCTTATTCGGGCGGCACCGAATTCAATTTCGTGAACAACGTGCCGAATTTTGACACCTACATCAAATCAGAGCGAAAATTTGCAGCCATTGCGGCTGCTGCTGACGCCACCATCATAATGAACAGCCAATCTCAGTTTGATAGTGCGTCTGCCAAGGCCAGAATGCTGGCCGATCGGCACCCGGGTGAGCGGCATCCCCTCGATGTCGGCGAGGAAGCAGTGGCGCGCTATTTCAAGATTGAAGACGAATGCGCGCAAGCAGTGCGCCTCAAGCTGCTCAACGCCCACCACGATGCCTCCCAGTAATCGGATCGGCAAAGTACAAAGACTCCGTTCAGCACTCGTCGCCCCAGGGTTACCGGGCCCTTACAAGAGTGCCAGTTCCTTGGCGCGGGCGAAGACGGCTTCGAACATGGCGACGGTGAGTTTTCCGGTAGCGGTGTTCTGGTTGGAGGGGTGATAGGAGGCGAGCAGAGTGATGGCGTTGGGCATGACGTACTCAGCAGCGTGGAAAAAGGTGTAGCGGGATTTGGGCGCGATGATCTGCCGGTAGCGGAGAGAGCCGAGATAGGCATCAAAAGCAAATTTGCCGAGGGCAACGACGACCTTGAGGTGCGGCAGGGCAGCGAGTTCGCGAACGGTGTATTCGGCGCAGTTGGCGAGCTCGGAGGGGAGCGGTTTGTTGTCGGGCGGAGCGCAGCGGACGGCGGCGGTGATCCAGAGATTGTGGAGGGTAAGGCCATCGTTGAGGTCGAGGGCGACGGGTTGGGAGGCGAAGCCGAGGCTGTGCAGGATGGGGTACATGAACTTACCGGAGGCGTCTCCGGTAAAGGGACGGCCGGTGCGGTTGCTGCCGTGAGCTCCCGGGGCGAGGCCGAAAACGAAGATGCGGGCGTTGGGGTCTCCGAAGCCGGGGACGGGACGGGCCCAATAGGTGCAATCGAGATAGGCGCGGCGCTTCTCGGTTCCGATGCGTTGGCGGTACTCGACGAGTCGAGGACAACGTTCGCAGTGGACTATGTCACTGTGCAGGAGTTCGAGGGGAGTAGGGCGGTTCATTGGGATATCCCTGGGTTTTGCAACAGGGAAGAATTAAGCTTACTCCAGTTCTGGGGATATGTTCTAGACAGAGATGTAGTGTTTGGGCTAGTCATGTCCTCCACCTTAACCGAGGTAATGGGATGGCTCCGGTGAAATCAATAGCAGTGCTGGCGTGCTGCGATACAAAGTACCCCGAAGTAAAATTCCTTTGCGAAATGATAAGGAAATCGGGCTTCAATGCTTTTGTTATTGATGTCAGTACCAGTCCGGGATTTTTGTCCCCAGTTGAGATTTCAAGGGAGCGCGTGGCTGCGGAAATCGGTATTGTCTGGAGCGACCTTAAGGGGCTTCTGAAGCACGAGCTTCTGGATATCGTTTCCCGCGGAGCTGCCAAATTGGTGCCAAGGATGTATCGGGAAGGGCTCTTGGACGGCGTTATTTCGATTGGGGGTCTGCAAAATACGATGGTAGGGAGCAACGCCATGAGGGCGTTGCCGATCGGTGTTCCCAAAGTGATGGTATCAACGGTTGCAACCGGACAGCGAACCTTCGACTTGATTGTAGGCAGCAGGGACATCACGGTTATACCGTCCATCTGTGACATGGCCGGCATGAATATCGTCAGCGAGACGGTTCTCAGCAATGCGGCCGGCGCAATTATGGGAATGCTTCAACATGCAGGAAAGGAGCTTCCCAAAGCCAAGACCGCGATTGTCGGAACAACGTTGATGGGAGCCACTAATGATGGTGTTGTTCATGCCGTCCGCTATCTGGAGGAGAAGGGATATCACGTTATCTCCTTCCATTCGACTGGAGTTGGCGGGAAGGTTATGGAAGAGCTGATCGCCAACGGGACCGTTACCGCGACGATGGACCTGACGTTACATGAGATCGTGTACGAGTATTTTGGTTCAGGCTTTGGTTTCGGTACGGAAAACCGTTTGAAGCAGGGAGTGGACAAAGGAATACCGATGGTAGTCTGCCCTGGAGGCATCGACTTTATCTGCCAGTGGAAGAACGAACTGTTCCCAGATGTTGCAAGACGAAAGATGATTTGGCACAACGCATCGCTGGCTCACGTGAAGTTGTCTGTTAAGGAAGTTACGGATATAAGTCGTATGATCGTTTCCAGGCTGAATAAAGCAGCTACTGGAAAAGTCGTGGTTCTAATGCCACGCCGGGGATTCAGGACATTTACGAAGGTGGGAGAACCGCTTCATGATCAGGCTGTCGATCAGGCAATCATCAATGTCTTTGAAAAAGAGCTAAGCCGAAGTGTTCCTATTAAGTATGTGGACGCCAATCTCATCGATGATGAGTTTTCCAAGTGCGCAGCTGACGAAATGAGCGCACTTCTTACTGGTGCGGCGGTCTGAGTCTAAGGTAGGGAAGAACAGATGGACGACTTACTGGAATTAAAGCAGCGCGTTGTTGCGGCGGCAGGGATTTGCTACAGACGGGGAATGCAGACTGGAAACGGCGGCAATTTGAGCGCTCGCGTCCCCGGCATGGAGTATATGATCATCAAGGCAAGCGGGGTTTCGTTTGCCGAGTGTTCCGCGGACACATTGGTCGTGGCGGACTTTGATGGCAACCTAGTTGCCGGGAATGGTAAACCCTCACGTGAAAGTCTTCTTCATGGAGCCTTGTACAGAAAGCTTTCCCGCGTGCAAGCCATCGTCCACTGCCATTCGCCTTGGGCAACGGGATGGGCATCTACATCCCGCCCAATGCCGTTTGCTACCTATCATTCGGAGATCAAGCTAAAGGGAGAGATAAAGGTCTTTGATACGGGAGGCTACGCTGTGCCTCCCTCTTTCTTCCCTGAAATCCTGGGGCTATTCGATTCCTGCCCCGATCTAATGGCTTTTCTGTTAAAAGGGCACGGGCAGGTTGCGCTGGGCAGAGATATTAAAGAAGCAATCCATACAGCTGAATTAGTGGAAGAAACCGCTCAGATCGCTGTTATTGGGAGGCTGTTGGAAAAAGCGTAAATAGCAATTCGAAAACCTGCGAAATCGTATGTTCGGATCTGCCGAGACAACTTGGGCAGTGCCACTGCGTCTCCCCCTCTAATGGAATGCATCCCAAGGAATATCCATTGGAAGGTCGTGACAGATTGCATCGATAACCGCAGTGGCGAGCGGGAAAGCTTTTCGATCCAGGCGCCCCTGCCTGAACAGGTAGTCCAATGCAGGACCAATCACGAACGCCAACTCGGCTCCTTCCACTGTCTCGTTGGCCATATGGTTCGCTTTTGCCTCGCTATAACGCAAGCCGCTTCCGAGAAGGTTCCCCATGCGACTGTTTCGCCCCGCCTGGCACGTTACATACAGATCACCCGCACCTGCCAGGCCCATTACGGAATCTCGCGTGCCGCCAAGAAAGCTCACGGTCTGGGTCATCTCCGTAAGTGCTTGTGCGAACAATCCGGCGGCCAGGTTATGCATAAGTGCCCCGTTTTCGGCTTTTCCTTGCTTGGCCAAAAAGCCGGCGGGATACCCAATGGCAAGCGCGTAAAAGTTCTTCAGAGCAGCACATGCTTCAATACCTACCAGATCCGTACTCGGGCGAACATGATAATAGGACGTAGCCAACAGTGGCAGGATCGATTCCAGTAACCTGGCGTCGGAGTATCCAATTACTACTCTAGTATCACGACGCGCCGCCAACTCACTTGCAATGCAAGGTCCAGCAACCGCCCCGACGGGCACGTTCTTGATCCCATGGTCGGCCAGTCCGGCTCGGACCGAATCAGGCAAAATCTGGAGAGTATTTTCTCGAGTTTGAAGCCCCTTGGTCAGCAGAAGAATCGGCGTTGTATCTTGAATTAACGGAGCAAGTTGTTCCACGGCCCAAGGGATGCCCGCAGAATTCACGCCCAACACAATCAGATCGCATGTCGAGATAAGTACTCCGCTGAGCTGGTCGTGAGTGTATGGGCGGACCTGTTCCGGGAACTTCATTTTGAGCTTGGGGTGAATTCCCGTTTCGCGCACGCTGTGGATCCAGTCCAAGTCAAGATGAGTGCCGACCAAGCGGACAGTATTCCCGGCATCGGCGGCCGGGAAACAGAAGGCACTACCCATCGCCCCTGCCCCTAGAACCAGAATTTCCGCCACTTTAAAGTCCTTTCTCAATCATCGCCCAAGACATTTAGTAAGTAAGTTCGACGGTGAACTCGAAACTCCAACGGTGACAGACCTGCGGTCCCCTCCGGCGCTTGGTGGCGGACCGGGAGATACAAGCCGGCTTCTTATGCACTAGAGCACTTTCTTCCCGAGCTCACTCAGCCACGCGATTTGGGCAGTCTCCTCAACCATCTCGGCGACATTTTCTGCATCCAACACGTTCTTGCCAACCGCTACAAGTCCGTGAGCCACTAATAGAAAGGCTGGAAGGTTCGGATGTTTCTCAAATAGATTGATAACCTTCGGCATCTCCTCCAGCGGAACCACTGGAGCATCAATATCGAGAGTTGCCACGGGAACGACGAATTTCATCCGCGCGTGATAAGTCACCAGCGGCAGATCCTTTTTGGAGAACGACCACGATGTTGCCCAAGGTGCGTGACAATGAACAACCCCATTAATTGACGGCACATTGCGATAGAGGACGCCGTGCAGCAAGGCTTCGCGGCTGGGCTTTCCGCTTCCGGCAACTACTTTACCGTCAAAGTCGGTTACAACCAGATTTTCTTGAGTGCAGTCTATAAAGGAAATGCCGCTTGGTTTCACAACCATTAAGTCTTCATTCGGAACGCGGGCGCTTAGGTTCCCGCCACTTCCAGTTTGAATCCCTCGCCGGTAAGCTCTCGCGGCTGCCTCAATCAAGTCTTTCTTCACACCTTCTAAACCAATCATTACAGAGTTCTCCATTTTCGACCCGACTTTCATTCTGCACATAAACCTTGCGCAACTTTTTGTTGCCAAACTGGTAAGACCTGCCGTATGAGCGCATCAAAGGCTGAGGCCTCCCACGCGGCACGTCCCACGAAAAGCCCGTCAATGGCCGACTGGGTGATGAGTTCGCACGCATTGTCCGGATTGACACTTCCACCGTAGAGTATCGGCACATTGTGCCCCTCGCGGGGAAAGAGCTGGAGCAAGGTTTCTCGGATTACACAATGTTTCTCGTTCGCATAATCGGCTGACGCGGGTATTCCATTGACCCCGATGGCCCAGACGGGCTCGTATGCCACCCATAGATTCTTGCAATCTGCTTCACTTAACCCATGAAGTCCGATTTTTAGCTGTTGCCGGAGGCGATCATTCCCGATATCTAATTGCTTCTCGTCACCAGTTTCTCCCACGCAAAACAATGCGATGAAGCCGTGGTTGATCGCGGAGACGACTTTCCTGTTCTCCTCGATATCGGTCTCGCGAAAGATTTGACGCCGTTCGGAGTGACCGATCTCGACGATTTTGAGACCGAGCTCCTGTAACATGAGGGGCGAAATCTCTCCGGTGAACTGACCTTTTTCTTCCCAGTTCATATTCTGTGCACCTAGCCTGATCCGGGCTTGATCCACCGCAGCCGAAGCCGCCGGAAGCACGGTGTAGGACGGAATCACAAACAAGAAGAGATCGCTGCAAATGTCCTCGGTCATTCGCTGCAGGTCTTCCAAGTAAGAGACCGTCTCCTTGATGGTCTTGTACATCTTCAGGTTGGTGCCGATATGAAGTTTACGTTCCGTCATGATTTCACGTGACCGGCTACGGCATAATTCGCTTTCTCAATGGCGGCAATCTTTTCAACCTTCGAAAGCGATCGGCCTCCCTTAAACTCAAGGCTCAACCATTCCCGCAGAACCTTCTTGGCCAGCTCTGGACCTATAATACGAGCGCCCATACAGCAGACGTTGCTGTTGTTGCTGAGCCGGGCCCGCTCGGCAGAGTAGTTGTCATGGCAGACTGCGGCATAAATACCGGGAAATTTGTTGGCGGTAATTGCCATACCGATGCCGGTACCACAAATAAGAATGCCTTCCTTGCCGTAATTACTCGCGATGATCTTATCGGCAACACGTTGAGCGATTACCGGGTATTCGGTCTTATCCTCCGTACTATCTACACCGACGTTCTCAAAGGTACGCCCCTCCTCTTTTAAGACGCCAATTAGAACATTCTTCAATTCAACTGCGGCATTGTCGCATCCGATCACAATCGATTTCACGGCCATATAAACTTCTCCTTCCCGCACGTATTCAACCCCAAACTTCCATCGCCTTTTGCAATTCAGGACATTGGCTCGCCGCCTCTTCCAGGGTGACACCTTTTACCGCCGCTTCCACGGATCGAAGCATGGCTCTAGCTCCTGCGGCAGCCCCATCGGGATGCCCCTGAATGGCTCCTCCAACACCTAGAATCGTGTCAGGCCCCAGATCACGGCAGATTGCCGCAGCATTGAGAGGCGTGACTCCACCGCCGACCGCAGTACATACCTGCCCCATGCAACCGATGGGTAGCCTGTGCGCCTGCACCGTCTGGAGGTACTCTAAATAGCCGGGACCACTTCTCTCCGCAGGGTGCATGATCATCACCGCATCGGCCCCCGCCATCCTCGGAAGCAGCCCGAGCATGACAGCGCTGCTAACTCCCTGAGTTGGCGCGTTCATCATTCCTACCCCGGCGTAGTGGCCCAAGAAACAAAGGCTCTCACCGAACTCCGCTGTCAATTCGGCCAAGGAGTCCAGACCCACCGTAATGAAGTTGACCATCACCGCTTGGGCACCAGCGGCAAGAGCCACTCTCGCGTTCTCGCGCATCCTGGCTGGACGGTCTGTGATATTGACGATGTACACAGGAGCCCGCCCAGTTTCCTCCAATACTCTTCGCGCCGCTTGCAAGTATGCCCTCACCCTGCCTTCCACTCCGCTAAGGCTGGTATTCCCCATTACCTCGTCATCCTTGATCAGGTCGACGCCGCCTCTGCCAGTTTCGTAAAACAGGCCCGCGCCCACCTCCGGAGAGAAGCCCAAACAGGGTTTGATCATATTCAAGATGAGTGGCCGATCCGTGACACCCGTCAGGCGGCGCAATCCCGCAAGGCCCTGTCTTGGACCGGGGAAAGAGTGTATTGCCTGACCAACAAGTTCCAGATCGATAAGTCTTATTCGGATTGCGGTCGATACGTCATTTCCGGCAAGCCCGACCAACAGCATCGCCAGACTCCCGCCGAAGTTATCAAGCGGAAAGGCAATGCGCAAAAGAGTAGTCGAAGAGTCGGCTCCAGGCATGGGATAACATCCGAGGACCCGGGCTTGATAGTTTTCGACCATTGTCCTTGTAACACCTGGTAACGGCAGCCAGGTACCTACAGTTTGGCCTGTCGCAAAATTCCCTGCCCGCTTCAAGACATCCTGGTAAGTGACGCCGAAGGCAAGGTAAGTGGCAAGGACAAAGCTACCTTCACTCAACGATTCCGGGTGATCGAAAGGTAAATCAAAGTAGGGTAGCAAAGTGTTGTCTCCTCTCCACCGTTTCGCGATTACTGCTCTCTCTTGTCCGCAAGCAATTCACGCATGGCCTCCGCTGCCGCTTCGCTGAATTTTATGTCGTTAATATTCGTGTCGATTTCGATGATCTTGATTCCGGGTTTTAAACGTGTGCGCAAAATCTCGATCAAAGCGTTGTCGACTTCTGTATCCCATAAGGGTCCGCCTTGCGAAGCAGCCTGGCAAAAACCGCCAAGTGGTATCAGGACCGTGACGGAGCCGTTATTTCTGTTGAGACGTTCAACGATGATCGATCCAGCACGCACGATCTCGTCTTTGTGCAACTTGATGTGCGCGATATCGGCGTTATGGAATACATATTTCCGCCTATCCATATCCGCCGGCAGTTCGTCGACTCCATAATCGATAAAGTCGCACCCCCCCGGTGCGATCACCTGGGGAATGCCCGCCTTGCAGGCTGCCTCCAGCCGGTTACTTGCTCCTGCTGAAAAACCTCCCGCAAACATTTCCGCGACAATCTCGTGAAGGGTGAGGTCCATCACGGCCTTGATGGTTCCCGCGGCGACCAACTCTTCCATGGCCCGGCCGCCTGCTCCGGTCGAATGGAAACTGATCACCTGGTATCCGTTTTTTTCAAGAAGCCTCGCCGCTTGGACCACCCCGTTAGTTACTCCCATCAGCGTGGCGCCGATAATTAACTCATCTCCAGCACAAAGCGGTTTTCCACCGTGGTTGGCCATCCCAACGATGGCGGCGACTGCATTCTGCAGAATCGTGCGCGTCAAAACATTAATTCCCGCTATGTCCGCCACCGAAGGCAACAGGATGATGTCTTTGCTTCCTACCAGCGGTTCAAGAATTCGCCGTCCACTTGCCACGGTGGAAACCATCAGCTTGGGAACACCGATGGGGAGCGCCTTCATCGCTGCAACGCCGATCGTGGTATTCTGCACTCCGCCAATCGACAAGATCGCGTCAAAGAGCCCACGACTGTACAGTTCGGGTGCCAGAATCGAAACCCCCTCTGACAGAGCCGCGATCTTCTCGTGCTTTTCTTTAGCTTGAAAGCTCTTCCAGTCTGTGCCGCCTGCTCGTATCACATCCTCCCGCGAAACATCCGGGAGAATAGCCGACCCACCCAGAGCACTGACGTCGATGATCAGCGCCCGGCACCCCAGACGCTCAATCATCTCCTTCATGAAAGAGATTTCAGACTCTTTCGTGTCCAAGCTGGCCATAACTGCAATGGTCTTCTTCATGACTGCACAGCGCGTACGCCCCCGCGACCGAGAGCGGCTCCGGTTACAAACCCGAGCCGCCCCCGGCGCTGCTGAATGGAAAACCTTCTACGATCCGGCGTCGAACTCACGCCTCGCAATCATGCGAAGCGCTTCATTCAAAACCACTCCATCAAAGACCCAGTACGGGTGTCTTCTCAAAGCGCTCTACAAACGCAGGCTCGTGGCACGGAAGCAACAGTCCTTCGTTCGCGACCCTATTCTTGTGGAACTCGATGCTCTTCCAGCACTCGACGATATTGGCAAACCGAGCTGGAGGAGTGATCGTGTAGTGGATCTGGGGGATGGGTTTGAGATTTGCCAAAAGGAAGAATGCATCGCCCGCGCAGATGTAACTGCCGTCTTTAGTGTCAACCTCAACCGACTGGTGCCCCGGAGAATGTCCCGGAGACGGGAATACCCTTACCCCTTCCATGATCTCTTCCTCGCCATCCACCACGTCGATCTTGAGTCCTTCAAAAGGACGGCGGAGGCCCAGGGCGGGGTACTCGTAGGACTTGTAATAGAGCGGTATGGGATTCAAAGCAAACTCGTATTCCACGCGGCTCGCAATAAACTGGGCTTTGGTGAATTTCTCCATGTAATAGATATGGTCCCAGTGGAGATGGGTGAAGATTACCTTGTCGATGTCCGCACATGAGTAGCCTATCTTTGCCAACTGTTCGTGGATGGCCATCCCTTCCGGCTGGTACGAGCCGCCGTGATGGTATTTGTCAGCCCGCTCGGTCCAGGCCATGCCGGTATCGACCAGAACAAGTTCTTTTCCACCCTCGATAAGAAAAGTAAATACCGGAAGGGCAACTTTCTTATCGCTTACGTTCTCAAGAAATTCAAGAGTTGAATGATGGAAATGGTATTGCTTGGGAAAGGTGGGAATAAACCCGGTATTGATTGGCCTGATCGTTAAGTTCGCCATCGAATGAAAAACCTCCAATTACAAATGAGTTTGTAACAGTTCGTAAACTACGTTAAGTTCTTGCACGGCGAAGCCAGCAGGTCAGTCTGACCATTTTCGCGTGACAATATCAAAGAAGACTGCCACCAAAATCACGCCCCCGGTAACTAATGGATGAACCATGGAAGAGACTCCCATAAGGTTCAAGCCATTGACCACAAGCGTCAGAATAAGTGCTCCGATAATCGTTCCCGGAATACCACCTTCTCCACCCATCAGGGAGCTTCCACCCATTACTACCGCCGCAATCGCCTGCAGCGTAAATGGCTCCCCCATTCCCTCTTCGGCAGCGTCCAGCCTGGCCGTCATCATAATTCCCGCGATGGCTGCCGTAAGCCCGCTCAGACTGTAAACCAACAGCAGTGTCTTCGTTGTCTTGATTCCTGAGTAGCGCGCCGCATCACGATTGGCGCCCAACGCATAAATCTCTTGACCAGGGACTGTCTTTCTTAAGTAGAAATGGAAGACAATTGCCACCACCACCGCAATGATGACCGGAATAGGAATGATCGACAGGTAGCCCGAACCGAGCCACAAAAAGCTATCGGGAAGCCCGAAGATGATCTTCCCCTGCATCAGGATCATGGCCAACCCATCGGCAATCCACATCATGCCGTAAGTTGCCACAAACGGTGGAAGGCCGAAGACGCATATCAGGACTCCGTTCAGTAAGCCAAATACAATGCCCATGGCGAGGCCACACACAATTGCCGGAGCAATGGGCATACCGTTGACAATCAGTTGGGAGGTGAGGCAGCCAACCAGGGCCATCACTCCACCTACGGAGAGATCGATCCCAGCAGCAAGAATCACGACCGTCATTCCGACCGACACCACCACCAAAATCGTCGATTGCCTTAAGACGCTGATGATGTTCTTCAGGGTGAAGAAGTTCTCGCTTAGAAATGATAAAAGGATGCAAAGGGCCAGAAGACCGAGTGGCCGCAGCAGGGGCCCGATGAAGCGTTTAAGGTCGGCGCCATTCCACTTGTCCAGAAAGCCTGCGCTTTCAGCTACCTCGCTCATATTACCGGCTCTCCTCTGCCCCGGACAGGCGCCGGACCATAATGTCAAAGATGATTGCGCCGAGCACCACCGTTCCCATCAGGGCAAACTGGTACATATTCGGCACGCCTGCAACATTCAGCCCATTGCGCAGAACGGCGATGAGAATGACTCCGAGAATCGTATAGCCAACGCCGCCCTTGCCTTCTTCAAATGAAGTTCCACCTATGATGCAGGCGGCAATCGCATCAAAGTCCCAGCCCAACCCCGAGGCGATATGACCGGAAGCTGTACGGGATGCGACCAGAATTCCTGCAATCCCAGCCAATAACCCGGCCGCGACATATGTCACGATCAGTGCCGCCGTTGAGTTGGCGCCGCTCAACCGAAGTGCTTCGGGGTTTCCGCCAAGAGCATAGATGTTCCGCCCGAAAGCGGTGTATCTCATCAGGAACAAAACCCCGCCAAAGATTACAAGTGCTATTAGGATAGGCATCTTGATTCCCAGCAGCGTCCCGTTCGAGACGAAATCTAAGAAAGTGTCCCTCACCGCGATGGACAATCCCTGGGTGGAAATCAGCCCGGCACCGGTAACAACACTCGCCATGCCTAACGTAGCGATAAAAGGCGGCAAATGAAGTGAAGCGACCATGACACCATTGATCAGGCCGCAGAGCCCAGCCAGAAGTATGCCGCCCAACATGGCGAGCCATACCGGAACGCCCCGCTGCACCAGCAATGCGAATCCGACGCCGGCAAAACCAAGAACAATGCCGCACGACAGGTCAATGCCCTCTGTCAGAATCACAATCGTCGATCCAATCGCCAAAACCAGTAACGGCGCAGCCTGAACCCCTATATTCCATAGATTGCTTGCCGAAAAAAAACCTGGAGCGAAAAATCCGTACACAATGAACAACACCAGTACAATCCAGCTCACTGGTGGGATGTTCGCGATGCGAAGATGAAAGTTATGCTTCATTGCGTCCCACACCCAGCATTAAGGAAGCCACCTTATCCTGGGTCGCTTCCTCATGGCTGAACCTTTCACTCAGCTTCCCCTGGTACATCACGTAAACAGCGTCGCTCATCCCCAAAACCTCCGGCAAATCCGACGAGATCATCAAAATCGCAATATCGTTTTGCACCAGGTTATCCATCAAGGTATGGATTTCCACTTTGGCCCCTACGTCAATTCCGCGTGTAGGTTCGTCGAAGATCAGTAATTTTGAATCCGTGTTCAGCCATTTCGCCAGCACGACCTTTTGCTGACTTCCCCCACTCAGATACTTCACCTGTCGACTCACCGTAGGGGTTGCAATTCTCAACTCCTTTACAAACTTCTCGGCTAGCCGGGATACCTTGGAATAACTGACCACGAAATGTGGAAAGTGGAGTTTGAGACTTGCAATCACGACATTCCACGCCACGGAAAACTTCATGGTCAGGCCTAAATGCTTGCGGTCCTCGGGAATCAACCCGACCCGTTTTCGTACCATCTGGGCCGGTGAGCGCGGCGTCACTTTATCCCCGAACAGGGTGATCTCCCCCTGCTCAATCTGCCCGATGCCAAAAATCGCCCTGGCTAGTTCCGTGCGGCCAGACCCCACTAACCCGGAGATTCCAACAATCTCGCCTTTGCGTACAACCAGATCGACGTTCTTGGGTCCGCCTTTTACCGAAAGCCCTTTTAAGTGAAGCGCCTCTTCCCCAGGTAGCCGCCGATTCCGCGGGTACATTTGCGAGATATTCCGCCCAACCATGATCCGAACCAGTTCATCGTTGCTGATTTCGTTCATCAATCCAGTAGCAGCATTCTTTCCATCACGCAGAACCGTAACTCGGTCGCCAATTTCCCTGATCTCCTGCAGGCGGTGGGAGATAAAAATGATCGCAATGCCTTGCTCCCGCAGCTCTCTGATTCGCTTGAACAGGCACTCGACTTCGCGTTCAGTCAAAACGGCCGTGGGCTCATCGAGAATCAATACCCGGGGATTTGACGCCATCACCTTGGACAATTCCACCATCTGCTGGATGGCCGTACCGAAATGTTTCAACGGTTGCGTCGTGTCGATATGCACATCGAGAGAGCCCAGCAATCTTCGGCTCTCCTCATGCATCCGCTGGTGGTCGACCACAATACCCCAGCGCCGCGGTTCTCGGTTCAAAAAGATATTCTGGGCTACGTTCAGCCACGGAACCAACATGAACTCCTGATGTACTCCCCCGATACCGTACCGCAAGGCCTCCACTGGACGGTTAATCTTGATTGATTTTCCTTCCAGTAGGATTTCACCGCTATCGTGTTTGTAGGCACCCATCAGGATCTTGCCCAAGGTGCTTTTCCCGGCGCCATTCTCGCCAATCAGGATGTGTACCTCGCCGGGATAGACGTCGAAGTCGACGTTTTCCAGAGCGCGAACCCCAGGAAACTCCTTGGAAATTCCCCGTGCCTGAAGAAGTGCTGCCTGACTTGCCATGCTTTCCCCTTTGGGGAAGGCTGAACGCATCAGCCTCCCCCAGCTTCCTCTATTTCTTCCACCAAGCGGAGTTCTTCAAATAGTCGTCAATGTTAGCCTGGGAAATTAAGGGCTTGTTTTGGGCAGAGGGGAAAGGCATAAAGGCCTTTGCCGGCTTTGCGCCATTGTTGAGGTTTTGCACCATAAATGCTGCTGCACAATAGCCGCTTCCATAGGGGTCGGTATTGTAGGTAACAGCCATCTGACCTCTCTTAATGGCCCAGCTTGCATCTTCGTTTCCGTCGAACCCAGCCACAATGATGCCTTCGTTCTGGCGTCCCGCAGCCTTGATGGCCATGATGGCGCCCAGGGCTTCCTCATCATTAGCTGCGATGACCGCATTCACCTTCGAGAACTTCTGCAGCAAGTTCTCCATTACCTGCATGCCAGCAACCCTCTGGAAGTTTGCGGGCTGCGAGGCTACAACCTTGATTTTCGGATAATTCTTCAGCGTTTTATGAATGCCGCGTAGACGTTCCTGGGCATTGTCTGCCGCCGGGGGGCCTTCGAGGATGATCAGGTTGCCCTGACCGTTCATCTTTTGTGCCACCCATTGCGTAATTACCTCTCCGCTTTCCGCATAGTCCACACCAGTGCGGAAGAGCACCTTGTTGCTATTCGCCGGAGTTCCGACGGTCGCAACGGGAACTCCCCTGGCAACAGCTTTTTCCACGGAGGGAACAATCCCATTCGAGTCGGCCGGATGAATGATCAAGCCGGAGATTTTCTTCTGCAGGAGGTCTTCAACGATTCTTCCCTGCTCTTCAACGCTATCCTGCTTAGCCGGAGCAAGGGTAATTGCCTCGAAACCCATGTCCTGCGCCGCTTTTCTTACGCCCGCCAATTGAGCCACCATATACGGGTTTGTCGAATTCTTTACGATGCAGGCGATCACGTACTTCTTCTTCGCCTTTACATCCGTTCTTACCTGCATTCCCAACCCGGTCACCGGGTAAAGACTCTTGATTTGCGCCGAAACAAATAAGGCCGCTACGGCAATAACAATCAGAACAGTCCAAGTCCTCTTCTTCATTGCCTTACCCTCCTTCTTAATGTTTCTATTTCCGTTAAAGCTCTCAATATCAAAGACAGCACATGTTATGTCCGCTTTTGATGTGGCCTTGGAAGATCATGCCAAGCATGGGACTTACCCAAAGACCGCGACAGAGCGGGGCGGAACTATCTACACGACAGGCTCAATGACTTTGATCTCATCCCTCCCGCAGTATCCGTCATTGCCTGGATACGTGCGGCCAGGAGTTCTTCCAAAGTCTCCAACGCCTTGGTAAAGCCGACAATCCCTTCGGAAAGCTTGTCTGAAGCCATACGGTCCGCGGAATGCATGCGATCGAAGGTTAACTTGTCGACGCTAATTTTCTTGATCTGTTCAGTTGCAGAGACGCTCGCATCCAGTTTGCGCAGAAGTAGCGCTTCTGTTGATTTCAGTTCAGCCAGTAGAGACGGTGCGATCGTCAAGAGATCACAACCTGCCAGTTCTGTGATTTCGCCTAGATTGCGAAAGCTGGCACCCATCACCTCGGTCTTGTAGCCAAATTTCTTGTAGTAATGGTAGATGTGGGTAACGGAGAGAACGCCGGGGTCTTCCTGAGGCTCGTAGAAATCGCGACCAGTATCTTTTTTGTACCAGTCGAGGATGCGGCCGACGAATGGCGAGATCAATGTGACTCCCGCTTCTGCACACGCAATGGCTTGATGCAAACCGAACAGCAGGGTCAAGTTGCAGTGAATACCCTCCTTTTCCAGAACGGTGGCAGCCTGAATGCCTTCCCAGGTTGCGGCGATCTTGATCAGAATGCGCTGGCGTGACACACCCTTTGCTTCATACTGCGCGATAAGTTCCCGACCTTTTGCGATTGTTGCCTGAGTGTCAAATGACAAACGTGCATCTACCTCGGTCGAAACCCGTCCGGGGATGATCTGAAGGATCTTGAGGCCGAAGGAAACCGCTAGCCGGTCAAATGCCAGTGTTACAACCTCGGCTGTCTTTGCCGCTTTACCGAGATCCTGCTGGGCCTGGTGCAAAGTCTCGTCGACTATGCTCTGGTATTGAGGCATCTGGGCGGCAGCGGTAATTAACGACGGATTCGTCGTCGCATCACGCGGCATAAAGGCTTCGATGGCTTGGATATCTCCGGTATCGGCCACAACGGTAGTCATTTCCCGCAATTGATCAAGCAAACTCTTTGGCAAGATGAACTCCAACATTAAATTCTCGAGAAGCTAGGAGAGATTCGACCGCCTCAGCCACCTTTGCTGCCGTTACACCGAGGAATTCAAACACTTGATTGGCCGGACCGCATTCGCCGAAGCGATCAACACCAACCACGGCGCCCTCGAGTCCTACGTATTGCCGCCAGTAGCCTGTGACCCCGGCTTCGACAGCGACGCGCGGCACGCCACGCGGCAACACCGAGTCGCGATAGACGGCGTCTTGCTGGTCAAAGACGAAGTTCGACGGCAACGAGACGACGCGGACAGCGATTCCCTTTTCGGCAAGCATCTGCTGGGCGCTTGCGGCTAAGCAGACTTCGGACCCGGTGGCAATGATCACCGCCTGAGGTGCGCCGACGCAATCCTTGAGCACGTAGCCGCCGCGCCGGATCGCCTTCACTTGTTCGGCATTGCGCTCCTGGTGCGGCAGGTTCTGGCGCGTGAGGATCAGCGCCGTCGGGCAGAGGCGGTGCTCAATTGCGACTTGCCAAGCGACGAAAGCTTCGACGCTGTCGCAGGGACGCCAGACGTCGAGGTTGGGTACCATGCGCAAGGTCGCTGTCTGTTCGATCGGCTGGTGCGTCGGGCCGTCTTCGCCGACGCCGATTGAGTCATGTGTGAACACGTAGATCGGGTTGATCTTCATCAGCGCGGCCATGCGGATGGCGTTGCGCGCGTATTCCGAGAACATCAGGAAAGTACCGCCGTAGGGGCGGAAGCCGCCATGCAGGACAAGCCCGTTCATGATCGCGGCCATACCGAATTCGCGCACGCCGTAATGGATATAGTTGCCACCTTCGGACATAGCTTCCGGGCGAACTTCACGGCACCCTTTCCACTGCGTCAGATTGGACGGTGCCAGATCGGCCGAGCCGCCGATGAAGTCCGGCATCACCGGCGCCAATGCCTGAATGGCGTTTTGCGACGATTTGCGCGTGGCAATGGTCTCTGCCTTTTCGACAATGGCTTGCAGCGCCTCAGCCGATTTCGCCGCGTATTCGTGATGCAGTTCACCCCGTGTGCGGCGTGCAAATTCGGTCGCCAGCTGTGGGTATGCGGCGCAGTAAGCAGCAAACAGCGTTTGCCACTCGCCCTGGAGTTTGGCGCCCTTGGCGCGACCGTCCCAAGCACCGCGAATATCTTCCGGAACTTCAAAAGGTCCCCAAGTGATGCCCAAGGCAGCGCGTGTTGCGGCAACTTCGTCCTTGCCCAGCGGCGAGCCGTGCACGCCGTGCGTTCCGGCCTTGTTCGGCGAGCCTTTGCCGATCACTGTCTTGCAGCAGATCAGCGTCGGCTTTTCTTGCTGCGACTTGGCGGCATTGATGGCGTCTTCTATGGCGTCGATGTCGTGGCCGTCAATGCCACGTATCACGTTCCATCCGTAGGCTTCAAAGCGCTTCGGTGTGTCGTCGGCAAACCAGCCGGCAACGTGGCCGTCGATCGAAATGCCGTTGTCGTCGTAGAATGCGACCAGCTTGGAGAGTTTCCAGATACCGGCGAGCGAAGCGGCTTCGTGCGAGACGCCTTCCATCATGCAGCCGTCGCCGAGAAAGGTGTATGTGTGGTGGTCCACAATCGGAAAGCCGTCGCGGTTGAATTCGGCGGCTAGCAGTTTTTCTGCGAGGGCGAAACCAACGGCGTTGCTGAAGCCCTGGCCCAGCGGTCCGGTTGTTGTTTCGACGCCGTCCGTGTGGCCGTATTCCGGATGGCCCGGCGTCTTACCGTGCAATTGGCGGAAGCGCTTGAGTTCTTCGAGTGGCAGGTCGTAGCCGGTCAGGTGCAGCAAGGCATAGAGCAACATCGAGCCGTGCCCGTTGGAGAGCACGAAGCGGTCGCGGTTCGGCCATTTCGGGTCGGCCGGGTTGTGCTTGAGTTTGCGGTTCCATAAGGCCACCGCGATTTCAGCCATCCCCATCGGGGCACCTGGGTGTCCGGAGTTGGCTGCTTGTACACCATCTATGGCCAGCACGCGAATTGCGTTTGCCAGCGAAGACTGCGAAAACATTGGTTACTCCAATGTATTAAGACTATTCAGCCTGCATATCGATCAACGAAGCACTTTTGTATCTTCTATGCGACAAGTGTACATAGAAATGTTTTTTGGGGTCAAGAACTTTTGTATATTTTATGTGACAATTGTAAATAGGAGTGACCCTCTTGGAACGTGTGAAGGTGAGCGACGAATCGAATTCCCTGAGCGGGGATCAGTTGCGAGCGCGAATCGCTTGGTACTACTACGTTGCGGGGCTGACCCAGCAGGAAATCTCCGATCGCCTCGGCATCCCGCGTGCGCGCGTCAATAGGATCGCCGGGCAACTGCAGGCGGACGGCTCGGTGGTCGTCGATATCCGGTTACCGCTGGCCAGTTGTGTGGAACTGGAAGAGCGGCTCAGACAAAGCTTCAAGCTCAAGTCAGTGGTCGTTGTCCCAGCAGCAGACAATGACGAGCAACAACGGCGCATGCTTGGCGATGCAGCCGGGGCCTTGCTCGACGAGCTGCTGCTTGGTGGGCAGTGCATTTCGGTCGGCTGGGGGCGCACGCTGATTGCCAGCATAAAGCAGATGCGTACCCGGCAATTGCGCAACAGTTCGGTCGTTTCACTGATGGGCGGACTGACCAAAGGATCGGAAACCAACACTTTTGAGGTTTCCACCGAGCTGGCTAAGACGCTCGGTGCCGACTGTTATTACATAACAGCGCCGATTTACTGCCCGAGCGATGAGAGTCGTGGAATTCTGCTCACGCACAGCGGCGTAAACGAAGTCATGGAACGCGCCCGGAATTCCAATGTGGCGATTGTATCCTGTGGCGATTTGACCCCTAGAACAAAGCTCACCACCATTGATACGGTTCGCGAACGACTCGCTGAACTCAGGAAAATCGGTGCGATTGGCGAAATCCTCGGGACTTTCATTGACGCGCAAGGTATTCCCGTCGACCACGATCTCAATCGCACCGTTATCGCCATGCCCCCGGCAGACCTGAAAGCGATCGCAGACAGCATTCTCATCTCAGGAGGGATGTACAAGGCAAACATCGTTCAGGCCATCCTCGCGGCAGGCTATGTGAATTCGCTGGTGACCGATGAAGCCGTGGCAAAATTCCTCATGCAGGCGCGTCCGTAAAGCGTTGGGGTGAAGTTGTCCTGATCGGCGTCCGAGGAACGTCAATACAATTTCTATGGCCTAAGGACGGAACACGCTCACCCCCATAGACTGAGAAAGCGGATTTTAGAAAAACGGCCGCCTAACGTGATTCCACGGACTTCTCTGTTTTGCTGTGAACGCGGGTTATCAGGAATCCGCAGCTCTCGATCCGCAATTCAATCAATAAATGAACAGTTAACCTTGCAAGTTTGACTGCTTAATGCAATCATGTAATTGCTATGTCGCGAAAGACCCTTGATTCGGAAGTAATCGACCTGACCCAATCCCTTGGCCTGCTGCTACGCCGTGTGCGCGCGGCGGCGGCTGCGCATGAGCTTTCATTAACAGAGAGTGCTGTCATGGCGCGGCTCGCCAATGAGGGTCCTGCTACGATCGCCGATCTGGCGCGGGCGGAGAGCGTCAAGCCGCAGTCCATGGGAACCACGATCGCGGCACTTGAGGACAGAGGATTGGTCGAGCGAAAACCGCATCCTACCGATGGGCGACAGATGCACATCGAGCTAACTGCCGCGGGCGTCGCTTTGCGAAACCGCGCAAAGGAGGCAAAGCGCTCTTGGCTGGCGCAGGCTATCGCCCAGCTTGACGGCCGGGAACGGGAAACTCTCTTCGCCGCAGGCAAGATCATTCGACGGCTAGCACAGTTGTGAAGAAACCCGGCAGCCGCGCGGTTTTGTTGGGCAACCCTCGACTCGCATCGGTGTCACATGCTTGGCGAGCGCTGCGGCATCGTAACTTTCAGCTCTTTTTCTTCGGGCAGGGTGTCTCGCTCATTGGCACCTGGATGACGCGGCTGGCGACGAGTTGGCTGGTGTACCGGCTGACCCATTCGGCCCTACTGCTTGGTGTGGTCAGCTTCGCCGGGCAGATTGTCTCGTTTGTGCTTGGACCGTTTGCCGGGGTTTGGATTGAGCGGCTCAATCGGCGCAGGCTGCTGGTCTGGACGCAAGCTGCCGCCTCCGTGCAATCCCTCGCCTTGGCCGCGCTCACGCTGACACATGCCATTACCATCGGCGAAATCATCGGTCTCAGCATCTTGCAGGGCTTGATCAATGCGTTCGATATGCCTGCCCGGCAGTCCTTCCTCGTTCAGATGGTTGATGATCGCAACGACCTCGGCAATGCCATCGCCATCAATTCCTCGATGGCCAACGGAGCACGGCTGATCGGCCCCTCGATTGCCGGCTTGGTGATTGCGGTGCTCGGCGAAGGCTGGTGCTTTCTGATCGATGGCGTCAGCTACTTTGCGGTTATCGCATCTTTGCTGATGATGCGTATTCGCCTCGTGCAGGTCCAGCACCACACTACTGGCATGATCGAACAAATAAGCGAAGGATGGGAGTACATTCGCACATTTCGTCCCATTCGCACCATCCTCTTGCTATTCGCGTTTATCAGCCTGATGGGCTATCCATACATGGTGCTGTTGCCGGTCTTTGCCGGGCAGCTGCTGCACGGTGGTGCATCCACCCTGGGATGGCTAACCGGAGCATCCGGAATAGGCGCGCTAATCTCGGCAATTTCCCTGGCAGTTCGCAGGTCGGTCGTGGGATTGGTCAGCATGCTGCAGATTTCAGCCGCAATTCTTGGAGGCGCGCTGATCCTCTTTGGCCTCTCGCACACATTGTGGGTGTCACTCGTGCTGATGGTCTTTGCGGGCTTCGGCCTCATGCAGACAGCATCCGTCAGCAACACCATCATCCAGTCGCTGGTAACGGATGACAAGCGCGCCCGCGCCATGAGCTACTACACGATGGCCTTTTTCGGCGCGGCGCCCTTCGGTAGCCTACTGGCCGGCGCGCTAGCTCACCGCATGGGGGCGCCCTTCACCGTCATAGCTACTGGCGCATTTTGCATCGCCGGCGCGCTCTGGTTCACTTTTGAACTGCCGAAGCTCAAGGCGAGCATGCATCCGATTTATGTAGGGATGGGCCTTGTTCACAGATTGGACCCGGATTCCGTCGTGCCGCCGAGCACTTTTTCTATTGGACCTGATCAAAAAGGGGGACCGCAATGAACTGGTACAACTACATCGCTTGTTTCTTCTCTGGCATCTTCCTCGCGAACGTCGTGCCTCACTTCGTGCATGGCATTTCTGGCGATCGTTTTCCAACACCTTTCGCGCACCCTCCTGGCAAGGGATTGTCTTCGCCAACGGTGAACGTTCTCTGGGCACTTGTGAATCTCGCCGTCGGTTACGTCCTGTTGCAGCTGGGAAAAGTTTCGCGCGCCGATGTCTCGTCGCTTGCTGTCTTCTTCGCTGGCATCGCAGTCATAAGCATAGTGTCGAGCATGCGATTTGCCGAGAAAGAAACCAGATAGTCGCTTCTATACCTCTTACCTGGCCGCGCTCCGCTCTTACTTGGGCTCCTCGCTACCAAGCTGCACTCGCGGTCGGAGACATGATAGCCACTATTCCTGCTTCAATAACAAGTGCATCGAGAGTGTTAGCAGGCTGGCAACCACCATAAATCCGCACATCACAGCCAGTCCCGCACCGAACGAACCTGTCGTCGTCTTCAGCCATCCCATGACGACCGGGCCGAAGAATCCACCCATTGTGCCAACGGCATTAATAAAAGCCAGACCACCCGCCGCGCCCATACCGGTCAGGAAACGCGGAGGAATAGACCAGAAGATGCCTCGGGCAGAGGTAATGCCGATCAGAGCGATCGATAGGCCGATCATGGACACGATAAGGGTTGGGAATTTGACGGCGACCATCAATCCAATCGCTCCCACGAAGCAGGCGAAGGCAAGATTGCCAATCCGGCGACCGCTATGATCGACGCGCCTAGCCCAGATAATAGTGCCAGCGCAACCGAAAACGTAAGGGATTGCGGCCACCCATCCAATGCTGAAGTTCGATAGATGGTGCCCCTTTAGGATCAGCGGTAGCCAGATAGCTACCGCATAGGATCCGATTGTGAAACTGAACTGTATACCTGCCAGAATGAGGACGCGTGAATCAGCCATCGCTGCCCACATCTTTTTGACAGGGCGCTCGCGCTTTTCAGCAGCGAGCGTACGTATGACCACATCGCGCTCCTCTGGGGTGAGCCACTTCGCCTCCTCCGGACGCTCGGTTAGGAGAAAGTAGAAAGTCACGCCTATTACAATCGCCGGTGCGCCCTCAAGGATAAATAGCCATTTCCATCCGGCTAATCCGAGGAAGCCATTCATCTGCATGATGAGGCCTGAAATCGGTCCGCTGGCCAAAGACGCTATCGGAAGTGACATCTGGTACCAGGACATCAGGCGGCTGCGATAGTGCACCGGGAACCAGGCGGTGAAGAAGTACATTGCACCGGGAGTAAAGCCCGCTTCCGCCACACCGAGAAGGAAGCGTGAGACATAAAAGCTGTGCGGTCCCGTGACCAGGGCGGACGCCGCAGCGGCAATCCCCCATGTGATCATGATTCGCGAAAGCCATATCCGCGCGCCTACGCGGCAGAGAAGAATATTGCTAGGCACTTCGAAAAAGCAGTAGCCAAAAAAGAGAATACCTGCGCCCCATCCGAAGGCTAACGCGGAAAGCCCGAGATCCTTGTTCATCGTCAGCGCTGCAAATCCAACATTTGTGCGATCGATGTATGCGACGATGTACCCAAGCATCATGACCGGCAGGAACCTCAATATAATCTTCCTGAAAGCTCGCTCACTCAGCGCGCTATCAAGTCCCTGCGACGCTGCGTTGGCCTGGTCAGTTGTGTCCTGCATATGAAAGCTCCCGAAAGTTTAGGCTTACTGGTTCGCAAACTCGCCGAGTTTACATCCGCCATTGTACCGTGTCACTGTAAAATACAATACTCCGCGAGATAGATCGTCGTACTGCGTGAACAACTAGACCGGTTCCTGAGTAGTTATATCCGGGAGAGATAAAGTGGAGTAAGTTTGCTTCGGCGATTTCTCCGCGAAGAAACAAACCGATGCCACGAGCATATTCGGATGATTTGCGGTGCAA